>Ga0154587_123_pt1 | contig 62263 bp, 61 predicted proteins | sample RifGroF2_FD_116016 | JGI IMG/M metagenome (GOLD analysis project Ga0154587, IMG submission 116016) | Elusimicrobia bacterium GWF2_62_30 | reverse complement strand
GCGCAACATCGTGCGGGGGGAAATAGAGTGGCTGCGCAAAGGCCCGCGCGCGCGCACCACCAAGCAGAAGGCGCGCATAGACCGCGCCGGCCGCCTTATCGGAGAATTATCCGAGCTGGAATACCGCAACTCGCAGGGCCGCACTACCACGATAGATTTCCTGGCGGGGGACCGCCAGGCCAACCGGCTGGTGAACGTCACCAGGGTTACCAAGGCCATGGGCGGGCGCAGGCTGTTCGGCCCGCTGGACCTGGCGCTGCGCCCGGGCGACAAACTGGGCCTGCTGGGCGAGAACGGCAGCGGCAAGACTACGCTGCTGAAGCTGCTGGCCGGGCAGCTGGCGCCGGACTCCGGCACGGTCAAGCTGGCCGACGGCCTGAAGGTGGCCGTATTCGACCAGCACCGCGACCAACTGAACCTGGACCTTACCCTGCGCCGCGCCTTGTGCCCCGCCGGCGAGCACGTGGAATACAAAGGCAATTTCGTGCACATAAACAATTGGGCGCACCGCTTCCTGTTCCGCCCCGAGCAGCTGGATTTTTCGCTGCGCCGGCTTTCGGGCGGGGAACAGTCTCGCGTGCTGATAGCGGGGCTGATGCGCACGCCGGCCGACCTGCTGCTGCTCGACGAGCCTACCAACGACCTGGACATACAGTCGCTGGAGGTGTTGGAGAGCGGCCTGCGGGAGTTCCCCGGCGCGCTGGTGCTGGTGACCCATGACCGCTACCTGCTGGACCGCATCTGCGGGGCCATCCTGGGGCTGGACGGCCGGGGCGGGCACGGGTTCCACGGCGGGCTGGAACAGTGGGAAGAGTGGGTGGCCCTGCGCAATACCGCCGCCGGGCCGGGCAAGGCCCCGGCCGCGCAAGCGGCACCGGCCCTGGACCATAAAGAAGAGTCTGAATTGCGCAATATTGACAGCGCCATCAGGGCCGCGGAGAAGAAGGCTGAGGCCGCGTCCGCGGCGCTGGAAGACCCGGCCATTGCCCGCGACGCGGAAGAGCTGCACCGCCGGCAGGAGAAGCTGGAAGAGGCCCGCGCCAAAGTGAACGCCCTGTTCAAGCGCTGGGAAGAGCTGGACGCCCGCTCCCGCGGGTGAGACTCACGAGTTTTCCTTATATTAATGTTTACGGAGTTACCATCCATTGCTCCGCATGGGTGCCGCGGGGACCGGAACGCAAACCGCGCTCGGCACACCGTGCCTCGCTCATCCTCCGGCCTCGGCGCTATGCAAGCTTCGGCCTACGGAAGGGTTTGCTAACCCGGTCCCCGCGGCGCCCATGCAGTTTGGCTCGGTGGGATTGGGAATATCTATTTGTAGGGTAATTCTTCGCGGGTGAGGGGGCGGAACTTGCCGGGTTCCAGGTCGCCCAGCTTCAATACTCCGAATGAGATGCGCTTAAGGCGGGTGACTTCGTGGCCCAGTGCGGCGAAAAGCCTGCGGATCTCGCGGTTCTTGCCTTCGGTAAGCTCCACTATCAAATGCGACTCTTTTGTGCTGGCTTTGCGCAGCGTTAAGGCGGCCGGCTTGAGCAGCTCCCCGTCGTCCATTATGCCGCCCGCGGCTTTGGCCAGCTCGGCCTCGGTAACGAGCCCGGTCACGGTCACCACGTAGGTGCGCAGAATGGAGTTGACCGGGTCGGTCAGGTAGGCGGACAGGCGCGTGTCGTTGGTGAGGATCAGCAGGCCCGTGGAGGCCATGTCCAGGCGGCCGACCGGGTGGAGGTTCTTCAGTTCGGGGGGGAGCAGGTCGTAGACCGTGCGCCGGCCTTTTTCGTCGGACTTAGTGGTGACGACGTCGCCCGGCTTATGGAGCATCACCGCCTGCCAGACGTCCCTTATTATCGGCTTGCCGTCCACGGTGAACTTGTCGGTCTCGGGGACAACCGGGAACATGGGGTCCATTACGACGCGGCCGTTGACCTTGATGCGCCCCGCGCGCGCCCATTCCCTGGTCTGGGTGCGGGAAGCGGCGCCGATCTTGGACAGGGCCCTCTCGAGCGGGACCTTTCCGCGGTTTTGTTCCATCCCTTGATTATAGCGAATAGAGAGAGGCGGCGGTCTTCCGGAATCAGGACGCGCGGCTGTATTTGACATCTATTTGGCTATATGGTAGAATAGCAAAATGAAACGATCTATCCTTGATGTGTATTCCGGGGAAGCCGCCGCTTTTAAGGCGCTTGGACATCCGACCCGGCTTTTCATCGTGCATCAGCTCGGCAAAAGGGACACCTGCGTGTGCGAGCTTACGGATATGGTGGGCGACGACGTGTCTACTATTTCCAAACATCTGTCGGTGCTGCGCGGCGCCGGCATCGTCGATTCTACAAGGAAGGGGAATCAGATAATTTACAAGTTAAAGCTCCGGTGCGTGCTGAACCTCGCGGTTTGCGCCAATTTCAGCAAAAGGAAAGCGAAACTATGAACTGGAAAGACGAATGGAAATGGCTGGCGGGTTTCGTAACGGTCTTCTTCGTACTGTATTTCCTCCCGGTGGGCTCGGCACGGTTCGACGGCGCTATAACGGAAGCGCTGGCGCTGACCAAGTGGTACACCCGCGAGCATGTGGTGCTCTGCCTTATACCCGCGCTCTTTATAGCCGGCGGCATCTCCGCCTTCGTCAGCCAGGCTTCGGTTATGAAGTATTTCGGCGCGAAGGCCAATAAATTCCTTTCCTACGGTGTGGCTTCCGTTTCCGGAACCATCCTCGCTGTCTGTTCCTGCACAGTGCTGCCGCTGTTCGCAGGTATTTACAAACGCGGCGCGGGGCTTGGCCCGGCTATAGCTTTCCTTTACTCCGGCCCGGCCATCAACGTGCTGGCCATAGTGCTGACCGCCCGCATACTGGGTTTTGAACTGGGCGCCGCCCGCGCCATAGGCGCGGTAGTGTTCAGCGTGGTCATAGGCCTTGCCATGCATTTTATGTACAGACATGAAGAGGCGGCCAAGGCCGCCGCGCAGGCCGAGTTGCCTGAGCCGGAAGTAAAAAGGCCGCTGTGGCAGACCACGCTGTATTTCGCTTCCATGGCTGCGGTGCTGGTTTTCGCCAACTGGGCGAAAGCAGAACCTTCCGACGTTTTCTTCCACGCCGTGTACGGCGTTAAATGGCCGCTGACCGCTTTCTTCGCCGTCTCGTTGCAGTTCATGCTGAAGGCTTGGTTTGGCGCTGATAGTAAAAAACTGGGGCTTGCCGGCCTGCCGGCCCTGCTGCTGGCAATGTTCATGCCGGACCTGCCCATACTTTCCTTCTCTGCCGGTTTCATCGGCCTGTCCTGGGTGCTGAATTCCTCAGGCGAGGGGGAGCTGAACGATTGGTTCGCCGCTTCCTGGGATCTCTCCAAGCAGATCTTCCCGCTGCTTATCGGCGGCGTGCTGGTGTCCGGCTTCCTGCTGGGCAGACCCGGGCACGAGGGCGTTATCCCTTCCGCCTGGGTGGCCTGGGCGGTGGGCGGCAATTCTTTCTCGGCCAACTTCTTCTCGTCCATAGTGGCGGCCTTCATGTATTTCGCCACCCTCACCGAGATCCCGATACTGCAGGGGCTGCTGGGCTCCGGCATGGGCAAAGGCCCGGCGCTGGCGCTGCTGCTGGCGGGGCCGGCGCTTTCGCTGCCCAGTATGCTGGTGCTTAAAAGCGTAATGGGCACCAGGAAAACCGCGGTCTATGTGGCGTTGGTGGTGATAATGTCTACCTTCAGCGGCATGTTCTTCGGCGCGTTCTTTTAAAGGAGACCAAGATGAAAAAGAAAATACAGGTACTCGGCATGGGCTGTCCCAAGTGCAATAAACTTTACGCGGCCGCTGAAGCGGCGGCCAAGGAGCTCGGCATAGAGTACGAGATGGAGAAGATAAACGACATAAACAAGATAACCGACATGGGCGTGATGATGACGCCGGCCCTGGCCGTAAACGACGAGGTGAAATTCGCCGCCAAGATCCCGTCCATGGAAGAACTTAAAAAAATAATCTCGGAGTCGAAATAATATGGCCGAAAGCGAAAACGGCGAAAAGACCGCGCCGGGCGCGGGCAAAGCGTTGAAATATGTGCTCATAGCCTTTGTGGCGGTCAGCGTGGGCGCGGTTATCTATAAAAACCTGCCCTGCTGTTCCGGCGATAAGGCAACGGCTGCGCCTGTTGCGGCGGCTGCGGCGGAGGCCGCCCAGCCTGTGGTTAAGTCAGAGACGAAAACCCCGGCTAAGGCGGTAAAGCCTTCCGGCAAACCTGCGGCCGAGGGAAAGACCGCCATGGTCTATTACTTCTACACCAACACGCGCTGTTCTTCCTGCCAGACCATAGAGGCCTATACCCGCGAGGCCGTGACCACCAAACTGGCCGCCGGCTACAAGGGCTGGAAGATCGAGTTTAAAGGCGTGAACGTGGATGATGACGCCAACAAGCACTTTGTGCAGGATTACTGGCTCAATTCCAAGTCGGTCGTTGTGCAGAAGTACGCCGGCGAGAAGCCGCTTAAATGGGGCAAGCTGGACAAGGTCTGGCAGCTGCTCGGAGATAAAGAGGCCTTTATGTCTTATGTCGCCGATGAAACCCGTAAACTTCTGGACGAGAAATGAGCGCTGAATTCTGGGCGGCGGCGCTGACGGCCCTCTGGACGGGTGTGATCACTTCGGTGAGCCCCTGCCCGCTGGCCACCAATATAGCCGCGCTGACCTATATCTCAAAACATTCCGGCTCGCATAAGCTGGCGGTGCTGGGACATGGCCTGCTTTACGCCCTGGGTCGGGCGCTGGCGTATGTCATCATCGGTTTCCTGCTGGTAAAAAGCCTGCTTTCCGCGCCGTCTTTTTCTTTCTTTATGCAGAAGTACGGCAACCAGGCCCTGTCGCCTATCCTGGTGCTGGCCGGCATGTACATGCTGGATATGTTCGGGAGCGGCTTCGAAGGCTTCAATCTCTTCGACTTGTCCAGGTTCAAGGCTAAAGCAGGAGCGCTTTCTTCCCTGTTCATGGGTTTTATCTTTGCGCTGGCTTTCTGCCCTATTTCCGCGGCGCTGTATTTCGGCGTGATAATCCCGCTGGCGGCGGCCAACTCCGCGCCTTTCTCGCTGCCGCTGCTCTACGGCCTGGGCACCGCCCTGCCCGTGATCGGCCTGGCCGTGGCGTTGGACTTCGGCCTCAAGAAGATCTCCGCCGTAACCGGACTGGCCGGGAAATTCGAGCATTACGCCAAGCCGGTTACCGGGTGGATCTTTATCGCCGCGGGCGTATATCTCGGTCTTAAATATGTTTTCAACCTTATCTGACGCGCCCTGCGCCGGCTTCTATAGTGGAGTTACCTTCCGGGTAAAAAGTAAAATATAAGCATGGCTATATTCGCTATACTCACGGCCGCCCTGTTGTGGGCGGGGTACCGCTATTACGGCTCCTACCTGGAAAGAAGTTACTCGCTGGCCCCGGACGAACCCGTGCCGGCCAACATGCAGACCGACGGGGTGGACTATGTGCCCACCAATAAATACGTCCTCCTCGGGCATCATTTCTCGTCCATAGCGGGCGCGGGCCCCATAGTGGGGCCGGTGATAGCGGCGGCGGCTTTCGGCTGGCTGCCCGCCATAATCTGGGTGGTGGCGGGAACGGTGTTCATCGGCGGCCTGCACGACTTTTCCTCGCTCGTCATCTCGCTGCGCCACGGGGGCAAGTCCATCTCCGAGATAGCCCGCAAATACATCAATAACCGCACCTATAAACTGTTCCTCCTTTTTACCTGGCTCACCCTCATGTACGTGGTGGCTGTTTTCGCAGACATCACCGCCGACGCTTTCGCCAAAGAGGCCGCGGTGGCGCAGAGCAGCCTGGCCTACATCCTGGTGGCCATAGTTTTCGGTTGGGCGCTCTACAAGGCCCGGCTCAACCTGACGGTGGCCACGGCGGCCGCGCTCGCGGTGCTGGGGGCGGCCATGTACTTCAGTTTCGGGTCCCAGTTCCTGGCCGCCTCCAAGGGCTCGTGGGTCTGGCTCCTGATGGCCTATTGCTTCGCGGCTTCCATCCTGCCGGTCTGGTTCCTGCTGCAGCCGCGGGATTACCTTTCCAGCTACCTGCTTTACGCCTCGCTCTTTATAGGGCTGGTCGGCGTGCTGTTCGGCGGGCATGTCATAGCCTACCCGGCCTTCAAAACCTTCCACGACCCGGCCATAGGCGGCCTGGTGCCGTTCCTCTTTATCACCGTGGCCTGCGGGGCAGTGTCGGGCTTTCATTCGCTGGTGGCTTCCGGTACCACCTCCAAACAGCTTTCCCGAGCTGCCGACGCCAGGTTCATAGGCTTCGGCGGCATGGCGCTGGAGGCGGTGGTGGCCATGATCGCCCTGGCTACCATAATGATGCTGGCTCCCGGCGACGCCCTGGCCGGGGCCGCGCCGGCGCAGGTATACGCCGCGGGCCTGGGCCGGTTTTCAACGCTGCTCGGTATAAACCCCGAGTCCGGGCGGGTGTTCGGACTGCTGGTCATTTCAGCTTTCATGCTGACCACGCTGGACACGGCCACGCGCATAGCCCGCTACATCTTCCAGGAACTTACCGGCCTGGGCAACTCGCTGGCGGCGCGCAGCTTCGCCACGGCGGCCTGCGTGGCTTTGCCGGTGGTGCTGCTCAATGTAACCTTGACGGGGCCGGACGGCGCCACCGTGCCCGCCTGGAAGTTTATCTGGCCGCTGTTCGGCGTTACCAACCAGCTGCTGGCCGCGCTGGCGCTGGCCATCATCTACATCTGGGCCCGGCGCACCGGAGTAAAGCGCACCTGGCCCATACTGGCGCCGGCGATATTCATGTGCCTTATGACGGTGTGGGCGCTGGCCGCCATGCTGGGCCGATCGGGGCTTAACCTCATTACGGCTATAGGCGGGGTGCTTCTGGCGCTGGCCCTGACCGTTATCTTTGAAAGCGCCCGCGCCGTCCTGCGGCCGGCGCCGCCCGCCGACTGATGACTCCTGCGATCAAAGTCGCGGGAGTCTTTTGTTTTTAGGGGACTCCTGAGGGCCAATGTCAAAGATGGACAAGATTAAAGCGCGGGGAATACTTGATTCGAGGGGGAACCCCTCGGTTGAAGTGGACGTTCCGCCGGAATGCGGAGCTTCCGGCCGCGCCGGAGTGCCGTCGGGCGTAAAGCGTTCGTGAGATAGGCCGCGATATGCGAAACCCGGAGAGCAGGCTTTCGGCCATACAGACCATCAGCGCGAATTTTGGCATTAAAGCGCTGGGCGGCCAGCTATCGGCCTGTAAAAGCCTGCTCTCCGAAAACGCGGCGGTAAACGTGGCTGTACTCGGCAAGTTCAAGGCCGGTAAAAGTTCCTTTCTGAATTCGCTGGCCGACCGAGAAGTGCTGCCCACCGGGGCCGTGCCCGTAACAGCGGTGGTGACCGGGCTTTACTGGTCGCCTTCCGAAAGCGCCTCGGTTGAACTGCTGGGCGGAGAGAACAGCCCGATAAGTTTCGGCGAGATCGCCGGTTATGTCACCGAGGAACTGAACCCGAAAAACCTCCGCGGCGCGGCTTTAGTGGAAATTGGCCTGCCTACTCTCGCGGCCTATAAAGGGGCGCGGTTCATAGATACGCCGGGCCTGGACAGCGCTTTGAGGCATAACACCGAAACCTCGCTGGACTGGCTCCCTAACACGGGGCTGGCGCTTATAACCGTCAGCGCGGACGCGCCGCTTTCCGAGCAGGACCTGGAACTTATAGAAAAAACGCGCCGCCATAGCCCGCAGATAATAGTCATCCTTACCAAAGCCGACAGGCTCACGCCGGAAGAACTGCCGCAGGTGCTGGCTTTTGTGCGCGGTAAGCTTAAAGACCGTTTCGGCCAGGAAATCCCGGTATATCCATTTTCGATAAAAGAAGAGTTTGCGGCTTTGCGCGAAGAGTTCCGCGCCAAGGCCCTAAGCCCTTTTACGGCGGATATCGGCGCGGAGCGCGCGAAAATACTTGAGCATAAACTCGGCTCGCTTGAGCGGCAGTGTAAGGACTACCTGCTGGCCGCAAAAGCCGCGGCGCAAAAGAGCGCGGAAGAACGAATAGTATTGGAAGCGCTGGCCTTGGAGCAAAAGGCCAGGTTCGAGACTCTCTGCAGGGATTTTAAGGCTATCTCCGCCCGCAACGCCGAGCAATACAGGCTGCAAATTGAAAGACTGATCCTTGCTCATAGGCCGGTCCTTGTAAAAGAACTTAAAGCCGAAATCCAGGAAAAACTTTTGGGCAGGGCCATGAACTTGCTTGAAATGACGCGGAATTATACCGCTGTAATGGAAGAATTCTTTGCCGGCAAGACAGCTGTCTTGTTCGAGGCGGAAAAGTACCGGCTGGAAAAACTGACGCATGACTCCGCCGGTTCTTTCGCGGCCATGGTCAACGACTTTATCTCCCGGCTGTCGCAGGAGGCCGAAAAAGCCCTCGGCGCCCGCCTGCCGCAAAGCCGCTGGGAGCCCGGGCCGGAGAAGCTGCCGGCCCCCAACGTCAGGATAAGCCAGGCTTTCGACAGCCATATAGAACTGTTGTGGTTCCTGATACCGGCCCGGCTGCTGCGCAACAGGCTTTTAAAACACTTCTCCGGGCTGGTGCCCTTTGAAGTTGAGAAGAATCTTACCCGCCTGGCTATGGGGCTGGCCGCCGGCCTTAACAACAAGGCGGAAAATGCCATGGGCTCCGCTCTAGAACACGCAAAAAACACTTTGGAGACCGTTGAGCGCTTATTGTGCTCCACACCCGACACCATGAATAAGATCGAATCCGCTCTCGCCGGTTTTGATACGGCCTTTTCGTCCACCCGGGACAGGAAGAGCGCTTAAGCCTGCCTTATTGAGTCCTGCGGTGTCTTGACATCTCTGCGACATATGCGTATAATTGCATATATGAAACAAGAGACGCCAGATTTTAACCGCTGCCTTAAAACCTTCAAGGCCCTGGCCGACGCCCGGCGGCTGAGGGCCGCTGCGCTGCTGGCCTACGCCGGGCGCGAACTCTGCGTCTGCGAACTGGTGGACGCGCTGGGCGAGAGCCAGTATAACGTTTCCCGAGCGGTGGGCGCGCTGTGCGCCGCCGGCATCATCCGTAAAGAAAAAAAGGGCCGCTGGGCCATGTATACGCTGGCTGAAGAAAGCAGCCCTTTGGCGGCGTACATCAAGGGGCTGGTTAAGCCCGCGCCGTGCTGTGCTCCTGTCGCAAATGATATCGTGCGGCTTAAGAAGCGGCTGGCGCTGCGCCAGGAAGGCGTCTGCGTGATCGGCTGCAACTGCTGGAAATATTAAGGAGACTAAGATGAAAATCACTATTAAGGAACATCGAGGCATTCATAAACTCGTGTGCAAGGCTTACGGCCAGGTGGCGGCTAAATCCACTTCCTGCTGTTCCGGCTCTTCCTGCTGCGGGCCGAAGCCGGCTGCTTCCGAGGGGGAACTGGGGCTTTCCTGCGGCAACCCGGTGGCTTTCTCCAAGGTTAAGAAAGGGATGACCGTGCTGGACCTGGGCAGCGGAGCCGGCAAGGACGTTTTTATAGCCGCACCGCTGGCTGGAGCCAAGGGCAAAGTGATAGGCGTGGATATGACGCCGGAGATGCTGAAACTGGCCGCGAAGAATCTGGTTAAGTTTACTGCCCGCACCGGCCTGGCCAACGTGGAATTCCGCAAAGGTCTTATCGAAAAACTGCCGGTGAAGGACGCAGAGGCGGACCTGGTGATCTCCAACTGCGTGGTGAACCTGTCGCCTGACAAGCCCGAGGTGTTCCGCGAAGCCTTCCGGGCGCTCAAGCCGGGCGGCTGCATTGTGGTAAGCGATATCGTTCTCAACCGCGAGCTGCCGCCGGCCCTGAAGAAGCACGCCGGCCTTTACGCAGCCTGCGTGGCCGGGGCGTTGCTGCGCAGGGATTACCTGGGCGCGATAAAGGACGCTGGCTTTAAGGGTATAAAACTGCTCTCGGACAACGCCTACCGCGCCGGCGGCACCTGTTCCGACCCTATAACAGACAAGGCCGGCAAGGCGCTGAACGGGGCAGCTTCGAGCATTACTGTTTTTGCGAAAAAATAAAATAGTCAAAGGAACTAAAACATGGAAATAAAGAACGCCGCAGTAGAGAAGCTGAAGGAGATAATGAAAGGGCGGAAAGCGGGCGCCTGCCTGCGCCTTTCAATGGCCGAAGGCTGCTGCGGGCCCTCCCTGGCCATGGATATCGTGGAGAAGCCTGAAAAAGGTGATGCCGAGTTCGAAAAGAACGGGCTTAAGCTTTATATCCACAAGGACGCCGAGATCGTGCTGGCAAAAGCCGTTATAGACTGCGACAAGAACGGCGACATCATGATAACCGGCCTGCCGGAACATGACCATGGGCACGACCACGGGCATGGCGGGGAGTGCGGGTGCGGGCACTAGGCACGTGGAGGTCTTATGAAGGTTCTTTTTTTGTGCACGGGTAATTCCTGCCGCAGCCAGATGGCCGAGGGGTGGGGAAAAAAACTGCTGGCAGGCCGCGCCGAGGTGTTCTCCGCCGGCACTAACCCGGGCGTAGTGGACCCGCGCGCCATAAAGGTGATGGCCGAGGCCGGGGTGGATATTTCCGGCCACAGGTCCAAGCACGCTGCCGTATTTAAAGATATATCTTTCGACCTGGTGGTCACGGTCTGCGACAAGGCGCGCGAGAGCTGCCCCGTCTGGTTCGGCAAGGCGGAGAAGCTTCACCACAGCTTCGAAGACCCGCCCTTCCTGGCCAAAGAGGCGAAAACAGAGGAAGAGGCGCTGGCTCATTACCGGCGCGTGCGCGACGAGATCCGGGATTTCGTAGCGGGACTGCTGAAAGGAGATAAAGAATGGACGACATAATGAAGAAGCTTTCATTCCTGGACCGTTACCTTACTTTGTGGATTTTTCTCGCCATGGGCGCCGGAGTGGCAGCGGGCTGGCTCTGGCCGGTTGCCGTAGCCGACCTTAACGCGGCTTCCAGCATGGGGACTACTTCCATCCCCATAGCCATCGGCCTGATCCTGATGATGTACCCGCCGCTGGCGAAGGTGAAATACGAGGAGATGCACAGGGTGTTCGCCAACAAAAAAGTGCTGGCGCTTTCGCTGGTGCAGAACTGGCTGGTGGGGCCGGTGCTTATGACCGCCCTGGCCATAATCTTCCTGCGCGATAAGCCGCAGTATATGGTGGGCCTGATAATGATAGGCCTCGCGCGCTGCATAGCCATGGTGATAGTCTGGAACGACCTGGCCCGCGGCGACCGCGAATACTGCGCCGGGCTGGTGGCCTTCAATTCCGTCTTCCAGGTGCTGCTGTTCCCCGTTTATGCCTGGTTCTTTATAACCATAGTGCCGAGCTGGCTGGGGCTGGAGGGGGCGGTGGTGGATATCACCATGGGGGAAATAGCGAAGAGCGTGTTCATCTATCTCGGCATCCCGTTCATAGCCGGCATAGCCACGCGGTTCGCGCTTATCGCCGCCAAAGGCAGGGAGTGGTACTCGCAAAAATTCATTCCGGTGATAAGCCCGCTTACGCTGGTGGCCCTGCTGTTCACTATCATAGTGATGTTCTCCATTAAAGGGGAAAATATCGTTCAGGTGCCGCTGGACGTGGTGCGCATCGCCATCCCGCTGCTGATCTACTTTACGCTGATGTTCTTCGTTTCTTTCTACATGAGCAAAAAAGCCGGCGCTACCTACGAGCAATCCGCCACGCTATCTTTTACAGCGGCATCCAATAACTTCGAGCTGGCTATAGCGGTGGCCATCGCCACCTTTACCATCAAGCACGGGGCGGCTTTTGCCGCGGTCATAGGGCCGCTGGTGGAAGTGCCGGTGCTGATAGGCCTTGTTAACGTTTCGTTGTGGATAGGCCGGCGCTGGTATGGCGTGCCGGGCCCCGCTAAGCCTGTTTAAACTCGCGGTCATATTTGTTAAAGTTTAATTTGGAATATAACATGGGAGGGTGTGATGAAAACAAGACTTATTACCCGGTTGCTTGCCGCCGGATTTATCCCGGCTCTGTTGCTTGCCGGCTGTTCGCGCAGGGACGAGGCTACGGTGGGCACCCCGGCTAACCCGCTGGTGGTGGTGTTGTCGCCTGCCCACGCGCCTTCGGCGGGCGCGCTGGACTTTCTTAAAAAGCATCTTGAGAGTGCCACCGCCATGACGGTCAGGTTGGACGTGGCTGCCACCCCGGCCGACACGATAAAGAAGTTCTCCGCGGGGCTGGCCGACGCGGGCCTTGTTACCGTGGAAGAATACCTGGTGGCCAGGGAAGAGTACGGCGTACACGCGCCGCTGCAGGCGTTGCGCGGCAATAGCCTCGCGGAGTACGAGGGCGCTATAGTGACGCTGGCCGCCGGCGGCGCGAAGAGCGCGGAGGAACTTGCCGGTAAAAAAGTGGGTTTTGTCGGGCCTTATTCCGTAAGCGGCTTCACGCTGCCCTGTATTTACTTCACCAAGGCGGGGATCACGCCCGTGCGCGAATATGCTGCAGGCCATGACGCGGCGGTGAAAAAACTGATGGCCGGTGAAGTGGCCGCGATAGCGACCTACGCCGCCCAGGCGGCGCGGCGCCCCGGCCTGAAGATACTGGCGGTTACCGGTAAGGTGCCGAACGAACCGGTGATAGTAAGGAGCAGCTTGAGCCCTGAGAAACGTACGCTGCTGGTTTCCGCTTTTATGACGCTGGGCGATACCAAAGCGGGACGCACCGCCCTGGCGGAGCTGGCCGATATTAAGGGTTTCCGCTCTGTGGACGAGGCTGTCTACAAGCCGCTGCACGACCTGCTGCTCTCCGAGGGCAAAGCCGTTTACGACCTGGTTCCGGACGGCTGGGAGATACAGCGGCTGAGCCAGCCGTACATGCCGAACTGACGGGCGCGGCGCGGCCGGGAGTCAGCTTTGGGATTCTTGTCTTATTACCGGGGAACGATCCCCATCCCGCGGCGTGCGGCGGCTGCCTCTGGGGCCGCGGCGTGATACAGTGCCCCTGATAGCTAAAACAAAACCCCGTCCGCCTGAGCGTCTAAAAATAATCCAAAACAAAACCCCGTCCGCTTTCGCGGACGGGGTTGTTGTCTGCTTACAGGTCCTGTTTAGAACTTGTAGCTGGCGGTTATGCCGGGCAGGATAGCGGACGAGTTGTACTTGCCATTGAGCTGATTGGCGCTGTCCTGGAGGCTGTCGTTGATGTTCCTTTCCATGAACTTCAGGAACAGGACGGAAGCGTCGACGGTTACGCTGCCTTTGGTGTAGCCCGTGCCGATGGACCAGGCCAGGCGGTCGGAATCCGGTACGCGCGTTTCGAAGCGCTTCTCGGTGACCGGGTTCATGTCGTAGAAGGCGCCGGTGCGGATCTTCCAGGCGTCGTTGAGCTTGTGCTCCGCGCCGATGCGGAAGGCCCACACGCTCTTCCAGTCCTTGATGTCTTTGCTGACCAGGGAATTGTCGGACTGCTTCCGGATGATGATGTTCCGGTAGGTGCTCCAGTTTGTATAGTCGGCTTCCACGGTTATCAGCCAGTTGGCGTAGCCTTTGTACGCGGCGCCTATTTCCAGCATGTCGGGCAGGGTCAGGTCGGTTTTTACAGCGGTAACGGAGGTGGCGGAAGTGACGGCTTCCAGATCCCCTTCCAGCTTAGCTTTGACCTTGCTGTGGTAGGTGGCGCCGAAGTCCCATTTCTCGTTGTGTTTGTACATCACGGCGGCGTTGTAGCCGGTACCGGTGCCGTCGCCCTTGAGCACGATGTCACGGGCAGCGAGGGGATGCCGCTTGTTAAGGGTGGCGTCCACCATGGCGTAGCTGTAGCCGACAGCGACGGAGAGTTTCTCCGTGGCCTGGTAGGCGCCGCTGAGGTTGTAGTTCACGGACTTAACTTCCGATTCCGTGGCTACTTTGGCGGTATTGGCGGTGGATTCCCACTTCGAGGAAAGGCCGAACGGGGCGTTCACGCCCGCGCCTACGGCGAATTTCTGGCCGATCTTCTTGGTGACGTAGAAATGCGGGGGGATATGGAGCTTGTTGTCTATCTTTTCTATCGCGGTGGAGCCAACTTCGTTCTGATGGCTCATCGCGGGGGCCACCATCACCGTGCCGACCGACAGGTTTATCCCGTCAAGTTTGGTCAGGGCCGCGGGATTGTACCAGACCGCGGACGCATTGTCGGCTACGGCCGTGAAAGCGTTGCCCATGCCGTTGGCTTTGGCGTCCTGTTCCGCCAGGCGGAAACCGGCCGCGCCGGCATTGCCTGCCATGGCAAGAATTACCGCAAATATCGCTATATTTCTCATTAACCCTCCTAAAGGTTTAGTTGCTACACGTAAATTCTACAAAAAAATAACGTTATATGTGTAACGGCGGGCGGTTCCTGGGCTAAATGCCCCAGAGCTTTACCGTGCCGTCATTGGAGGCCGAGGCCAGGTATTTCCCGTCCGGGGAAACGGCCACGGAGTAGATCTCGTCGGTATGCCCGGCATAGGTCTTTACGCAGGCGCCGGTGGCGGCGTCCCAGGTCTTAACTTCGCTGCCGCCGGTAATTACGTGTTTCCCGTCCTGGGTGAAAGCGGCGCAGTTCAGCCAGTCCGAATCCTTTACGGAAAGGACCTTTGCAAAGGTTTGGGTATTCCACAGTTCAAGGCGCTTTTCCATGCCGGTGGAGGCCGCCAGCAGCAGCCCGTCGCGGGAGAACGCCAGGTGCTTTATCCCATAGGTATAGGCGTCGTTGGTCTTGAGGACCTTGCCGGAAAGGTCAAAAAACTTCAGCGCCGTCCCGCCGGCGGCCACCAGCCCCGCCGCGGAGACGGCGAGGGCCTTTATGTCGCCCAGGTCCGGCTTCAGGGTGTCCTTGAGCGAGGCCCCGGGAGAGGAGAAGAACTTTATCGATGAGTCATCCGAGCCTGAGAGCAGCAGTTTCCCGTCCGGGGAAAAAGCCAGGCAGTTGACGGGGCCTTCGTGCGCGGAGGCTTCGGCCAGCTTGGAACAGTCCGGGGGCTGCCAGAGCATTATCGTCTTGTCCCAGGAGGCCGAGGAGAGCACTTTCCCGTCAGGCGAGAAGGCCACGCATTGAACATTGCCCTTGTGGGCCTGTACCGTGCGCATTTCGGTGCCGTCCGGCATGCTCCAGAGCTTTACGGTATTGTCCTCGCTGCCCGTAGCCAGGAATTTCCCGCAGGGGGAGAAGGCCAGGGACAGCACCCCGTCGGTATGGCCCTGCAAAGTTTTGATCAAAGCGTTTTCGTTCATGTTACCCCCGTGAATTCAAGGCAGTATGTAATTTATATAATTTAAGGACAACATGCAAAAGCAACGCGTCAGGGCCAGCGTAAAAGCCTCCATCCAGGATGGCGTGGCCTGGGCGCTCATGTGCGGCTTCGCCGAGCCTTACAGCGTCCCTTTCGCCATGGCCCTGGGGGCGTCCACCATGAGCATCGGCGTGCTGCGCTCCGCCCCGGCGCTGGCCTCGTCCTTCTTCCAGTTCTTTACCGAAAAGCTGGTGCGCGCGCTGGGCAGCTGCAAAAAAGCCCTGCTGCTTACGGTCTTTATCCAGGCCGTCTCCCTCTTCGCCGCGGCGGGCTCGGTTTTCCTGCCTTTGCGCCTGGCGCTCCCTTTCTTTATCGCGATGACGGTGCTTTATACGGTAGCCGGGAATATGACGGCCCCGCCCTGGCTGACCCTGATGGGGGAGTATATCCCGGCCTCGAAGCGCGGGAATTTCTTCGGCTTCCGCTACCAGGTGGTGGGCCTGGTGTTCTTCGCTGCCAGCTTCCTGGCGTCGAGGATACTTGGTTCCTGGGGCGAGGGCGCGCTCTGGGGCTTTTTCATGGTTTTCGCTTCCGCGGGAGTATTCCGGCTGGTTTCTTTCTATATAATTACCCGGATGTACGAGCCCCGCACCGGCTTTCACCTGCCGCGCGAGGGCGGAGTTAATTTCCTTTCCTCGCTGGATTTCCGCCGGGGCCGCGTGCCCGCCCTGTTCTTCTCCGTCCTGCTGCTGCTTTTCTCCGCGTATCTCGCGGCCCCGTTCTTCAGCGTCTATACGCTGAAGGAGCTGAAATGCGATTATTTCCATTACATGGTGCTGATGACCATCGGCCCGCTGATGACCTACCTTTTCATGCGGCGCTGGGGCCAGGCCGCCGACAGCTTCGGCAGCATAAAGATACTGAAGGCGGCTTTCCTGCTTATCCCTACCGTGCCGCTGCTCTGGACTTTCAGCCGTAATTTCTATTATCTCTCCCTGGTCGAGGTCTATTCCGGCATCATCTGGGGGGCCTACCTGATAGGGATGAACAACTTCATATATGAGACTATCCCGCCGCACGCCCGCGCCGGCTACAACGCCTTTTTCAGTTTTACCAACGGCATAGCCCAGTTCGGGGGGGCGCTGGCCGGCGGCTGGCTTTACGAGCGCCTGCCCGCGTTATGGGGCAGTTCTTTCATCTTCCTCCTGCTGATCTCCGCCCTGCTGCGCGGCCTGGCCGTTATCCCGCTTTTCCTGCTGGTGCGCGAGACCCGCTCCGTCACGGCGGCGGGCCCCGTAGAACTCCTGCTGTTCCTCTCCGGCTTCAAGCCGCAGGTGCGCTGACCGGGCTTTTGCCGCGGCTCACCTGCGGGAGGCCTTGCCCTTTGGCCGCCCGTGTGGTATATACATAGTGCGGTACATTGCCAGGCTTTGGAGAAAGAACATGAAAATATTTTCCATTATTGCGGCGGCTGCTTTGGCGGTAGCAGGCCTGTTCTCAGGCGCCTCGGCCGCCGGCGGTTCCGCGCCCGACATAGATATGTTCAGCTATTTCGGCTACGCGAAGACTCCGGGCGCCATGGAGCTTTACGAAAAGGGCGTCCCCAAAGAAGCCGTTTTCTCCATCGGCCTGGAAAGCATAAAGAACGCCTACCTAAAGCCGGACCTGGCTTTCACTACCGGCGCCGGCACCAAGGTGCACGTCAGCGGCACCAAGGCCTCCAACTGCCCCGACGGGGGGAATTCCTGCGCCGACAAGGAAAAGTTCTTCCTGGTGCTCACCACCTCCCGGGGGGAGAGTTTCTTCGTGCGCGCCATGGAAATACTGAACTGGAGCATTTTCATGAGCGGCTCCAAGACGGTGACCATCGACGGGGAGAAATACGTGGTCAAAGTGTACGCCAACGCCTCTACTCCGGAGGACAGCAAGCTGGAGGTGAAGGGGCCCCGGGGCACGGCGCTCAGCTCCTCGCTGAAGCGGGTCGGGGACGCGGTAGCCGCCAAAGGGGCCGACGTGAAGCTGGGTAAGGCCTACAAGCTGGCTTACGGCAACGAGATAGTGCAGGGTCCCAAAGGCGGGAAATTCACGGCGAAAATGCTGGTGCTGATGATACCTTTCCCGGTGGTGGACGCCGCCTCGTATTTCATCTTTCCCGCCGCCGACATCAAGCCGGACGGCGTGACCTTCCCGTCTTTCGAGAAGGCCTACGGCTTCAGGCTGCAGGGCGGGGTGCTGGACATCTACAGGCTGTAGCGCGGGCCGGGCGTAAAAAAGGCCGGGAAGTCCCGGCCTTTTTTATTTTACCGGCCTCCACGGCGTTCACATTGTTCGCGGGGGCTCAAAAGGCAAAAGTTATATAATACTCCTGACCAGGCGGCGAACAAAGCGGGGGTCGCGCGGCCTTCCACTCTCGAAGTTGGATAAGGGACAAAATGGGATTTTCTGAAGATATAAAAACGGTTTTCGAGAAGGACCCGGCCGCGCGCAGCGTTCCCGAGGTCCTGCTGTGCTACCCCGGGCTGCAGGCCGTCTGGATCTACCGCCTGGCGCATCGCCTCTGGAAAGCGGAGTGGCGCTTCTCCGCGCGCCTCCTGTCCCACCTGGCGCGGTTCCTTACCGGGGTGGAGATCCATCCCGGCGCCGAGATCGGCCGCCGCTTTTTCATCGACCACGGCATGGGCGTGGTGATAGGCGAGACCACGGAGATAGGCGACGACGTGCTGCTGTACCAGGGCGTGGTCCTGGGCGGCATCTCCCTGGAACACAAGAAGCGCCATCCCACCCTGGGCAACGGCGTGGTGGTGGGCTCCGGCGCCACGGTGCTGGGCGCCATAAAGATCGGGGACCGCTCGCGCATCGGCGCGGGCTCGGTTGTGCTGCACGAAGTGCCGCCGGATACCACGGTCTTCGGCATTCCCGCCCACAGCGCGCACGGCGGGGCCTCCGGCCGCGGCCAGCTGGACCACAATAAACTGCCGGACTTCTGCAACGAACAGATGCAGCGCGTTCAGCGCGAACTGGACGAGCTGAAAAAGGAGCTGGCTAAGAAATGAAATACGCGCCCGATATGAGCGGCCTGGTCGGCCGCACGCCGCTGGTGAAAATTAACCGCCTGGCAGCCGGCAGCCGGGCCCTGCTGCTGGCCAAACTGGAGTTCTTCAACCCCTCCTCCAGCGTCAAGGACCGGGCGGCCCTGGGCATGCTCAGGGACGCCGAGGACCGCGGCCTCCTAAAGCCCGGCGCAACTGTGGTTGAGCCCACCAGCGGGAACACCGGCATAGGGCTGGCCTGGCTCTGCGCCATCAAAAACTATAAGCTCATCCTGACCATGCCCGAGACCATGAGCGTGGAGCGCCGCCGCATCCTTAAAGCTTTCGGCGCCGAGCTGGTGCTGACCCCGGGGCCTGCGGGAATGGCCGGGGCGGTGGCGAAAGCCGAGGAAATACTGGCCGCCACCCCGGGAGCCTTCATGCCCAGGCAGTTCTCCAACCCGGCCAACCCGGCCATACACGAACAGACCACCGCCGAAGAGATCTGGGCTGATACCGACGGCAGCATAGACGTCCTTGTGGCCGGCGTCGGCACAGGCGGCACCATAACGGGCGTCGCGCGGGCGCTTAAAAAGCGCCGTCCCGGCGTAAAGATAGTCGCCGTGGAACCGGCCGCTTCGCCGCTGCTTTCGGGCGGGGCCGCGGGGCCGCATAAGATCCAGGGCATAGGCGCTAATTTCATTCCCGAAGTCCTGGATAAAAAACTCCTGGACCTGGTCGTGCAGGTGGAAGACGCGAAGGCCGGGGCCATGGCGCGCAGCCTGATGCTGGAAGAGGGGATAATGGCGGGCATTTCTTCCGGCGCCGCCATGCGCGCCGCCGTCGACCTCGCCGTCCTGCCGGAATACGCGGACAAGACCATCGTTGTGGTCCTGCCCGATACCGGAGAGCGGTACCTCAGCACCTGGCTTTTCGAAGACCTTAAGTGAAGTTCGCCGCCCTCTGCTGCGCAGCGTCGAAAAATCTTAGCGGGCTTGCTGTAAAAGGGTGAACTATGGCTGAAAAGAAAATAGCGCTGGGCCTGATGAGCGGCACTTCGGCCGACGGACTTTCCCTGGCTTTGTGCGAAGCCTCCGGGCGTTCCCTCAAGGTGCTGAAATTCTCCAATTACCCTTACAGCCGCGCGCTGCAGGCGCGGATAATAGCGGCCAGGGACATGCGGGCCCCGGAACTCTCCGCCCTGAATTTCGAGCTGGGCCGCTTATGGGCCGGCATGGCGCGCAAATTCTGCCGCGCGCATAAAGTGCCGTATAAAAGCATAGCGGTCATAGGTTCCCATGGCCAGACCGTCTGGCACGCGCCGGGCAAGAAGGGCCACACCCTGCAGCTGGGCGAGGCCTCCTTTATAGCCGAAGAGACCGGGCGCCCGGTGGTCTGCGATTTCCGCCCCGCCGATATGGCCGCGGGCGGGGAAGGCGCGCCGCTGATCCCTTTCATGGACGAGTACCTGTTCGGCGGCGGCAGCCCGGCGGCCCTGCAGAACATAGGCGGCGTGGGCAATATCGCTTTTGTCGGCAGGGGCGTGAAGACCTTCGGCTTCGACACCGGCCCGGGCAATTCGCTGATGGATACCGCGGTCTTCCTGCTGTCGGGCGGCCGGCGCACTTATGACAAGGGCGGCGAGCTGGCCTATGCCGGGGAGGCGGACCGGGAAAAAGTGGAAAAGCTGCTGTCCATGCCTTTCTTCCGCCGCAAACCGCCGAAATCGCTCGACCGCAGCGAATTCTCGGAGGCTTTCATAAAAAAGAATTTCGGCCGCGTCTCCGCTAAGAATGCCCGTAATGTGCTGGCCACGCTGAACCTGTTCACGGCGGCTTCCATAGCGCTGGCTTTCAAAAGATTCTCGCCGCGCGGCACCCGGGAACTTATCGTCAGCGGCGGCGGGGCGCTTAATCCCGCGCTGCTTGATAATATTTCCGCGCTGCTGCTCCCCTCGGGGGTGCGCGTGCGCTCCTGCGCCGAGCTCGGCCTGCATCCGCTGGCGAAAGAGCCGGCCTGCTTCGCCCTGCTGGCGCTGCTGGCGTTCGAAGGCCGCGCCAACCATTGCCCCTCGGCCACCGGCGCCCGCGGTCCGCGCGTGCTCGGTAAAATAATACCCCGGCCCCTGTGAACGCGCAACACGGGCATTCAACTAACTCACGCCTGGCGCTCACGCTTAGGGCGTTCAAGTACCGCAACTACCGGCTCTTTTTCGGCGGGCAGTGCATCTCCCTTATCGGGACCTGGATGCAGACCGTGGCGCTGAGCTGGCTGGTCTACCGCCTTACGGGGTCGCCGCTGCTGCTCGGCGTCACCGGCTTCGCCAGCCAGGCGCCCAGCCTTTTCCTGGTCCCGTTCACGGGCGTGGCCGCGGACCGCTTCGACCGGCGGCGGATACTTATCGTTACCCAGACCCTGTCCATGCTGCAGGCCTTCGCGCTGGCGGCCCTGGTGCTGGCCGGCTCGCCGCAGGTCTGGCAGATCATCGCCCTGGCCTCCGTCCTCGGCGTCGTCAACGCCTTCGATATTCCCGCCCGCCAGGCTTTCGTATCGGAAATGGTGGAAAAGCGGGAGGACCTCTCCAACGCCATAGCGCTGAATTCCTCAATGTTCAATTCAGCCAGGCTCATAGGGCCGTCTATAGCCGGGGTCTGCATAGCGGCCTTCGGCGAGGGCGTCTGCTTCCTGCTCAACGCGTTCTCCTATATAGCCGTGATCGCGGCGCTCCTGGCCATGCGCATGCCGGCCGCGAAAGGGGGCGCGGCGGCAAAAAAGAGCGGCGGCGGTTTTGCCGAGGGCCTGGCCTACGTCTTCGGTTTCCCGCCGATAAAATACGTGGTGCTGATGCTGGCCCTGGGGAGCCTGCTCGGCATGCCGTACGCCGTGCTGATGCCGGCCTACGTAAGGGAGATCCTTCACGGCGGGCCGAGGACGCTGGGCTTCATGATGGCCTGCTCCGGCGCGGGCGCCCTGCTGGGGGCGCTGAGGCTGGCCGGCCGCAGGCATCCCGCCGGGCTGGAGCGCGGGATACCGCTATTTACCGGGATCTTCGGGTTCGGGCTGCTGGCCTTCTCATTCTCCTCGGTCATCGCGTTTTCGGCCGTTTTCATCGCCGCGGCCAGCTTCGGTATGATCAGTTTCATGGCTTCGGCCAATACCGTGGTGCAGACGCTGGTGGAGGACGACAAGCGCGGCCGCGTGATGGCCATTTACTCGGTGGCGTTCATGGGCATGGCGCCCTTCGGCAGCCTGCTGGCGGGCTGGGCGGCCACCCATATCGGGGTGGCCCATACCATAGCGCTGAGCGGCGTTTTCGTGCTGGCAGGCACGGCGCTGTTCCTTCTCCGGATGAAGGAGATAACCGCGCACGCCGCCCCGGTCTACAGCCGGATGGGGCTGCGGGAAATTACGGCGGAAGACCTGAAGGAAGCCTCGGAGGCGGGCAGGACGCTGTAAAGAGAGCGGTCAGCCCTTAAGTAGTCGGCAACGGCTCCCGTATTATTGTAAAATTTAATTGACATGGAAAAACGCGAACGCTCAGTCATCTCCGGCGATATCAAAAGCATCCTGAAGAACGTTTCACGCACCCTTTATCTCAGCCTGAACATCCTGCCGGAACCCGCGCGCTCGCTGATGGGTCTGGGCTACCTGCTCTGCCGCGCCGCGGATACCGTTACGGACACGCCCGGCATGTCCCTGTCCGATAAAACCACCATCCTGAGCCTGATGCGCGGGCTGGATACCCCGGGCAACGCGGCGCGCCTGGAAGAGCGCGTTAAAAAATACGCCATGCTGGCCTCGGACGGCGAAAGGGAGCTGCTGCTCAAGTTCGGGAAGATACTGTCGCTTTACGAAAAGATCTCCCCGGAAGAGAAGGAGCTTTTCTCCGAGCTGCTGGCGGGCGTCATTACCGGCATGGAGCTGGATCTCAAATCCTTTACCTCCGGGGCGACGCAGGCTTTCGCCACGGCCGCGGACCTGGAGCGCTACTGCTCGCTGGTCGGCGGCGCGCCGGGCGTTTTCTGGGCCAGGCTTTATCGGCAGGTCATAAGGCGCTCGTCACCCGCCGCGGCTAATTTTCCCTCGGTGGAGGACGCGGAAATGATAGGCGCCGCCCTGCAGATGACGAATATCCTGCAGGACCTGGCCGGGGACCTGCGCATAGGGCGCTGCTACCTCCCGCAAAGCGACCTGGACGAGAAGAACCTTAAGCCGGCGGACCTGCTGGACCCGGCGAACATGTCGCGCTTGCGCGATATAGTCTCCAAGTGGTCCGGCTGGGCGCTGGACCGCCTCGACCTGTGTGAATCTTTCCTGCTGGCGGTGCCGAAAACCGAGCTGGCCCTGCGCGCGGCCGTGATCTGGCCGGTCTACTGGGCCATGGACACCCTGGAAGAGGTCGCGCATTCCAACCTGCTCGACCCGGAAACCAGGCCCCGCATAAAACGCAGCCGCGTGTATACCACCATAGCGGCCACTCCGCCGCTGCTGCTCAGTAATACGGCTTTCGCCCGCGGCTACCGTTTCCGCCGGGAAACGCTTATAGGCTCCCTGACGGGAGGGGATTACGAGGGGAGGGCTCTGTGAAAAAGTATCTCGTTCTCTGCGCCGCGTTCCTGCTTGTCTCGGGCTGCTCCCGGCCGCTCAGGCCGGCGGAGAAAGAGGAGGCGCGCCGCGCTTCCCTGGAACTGCAGTCCGTGATGGAGATGGTCAATTCCCGCAGCATTCCGCCGGTAGATTTCGAGCTCGGCTCGGCCACGCTCAAAGCCTCTTCGTTCGCGCTGCTCGACAAGGTGGCCGATGTGCTGATGAAGCATCACACCCTTAAGCTTATAGTGGAGGGGCATACCGACGACACGGGGTCGGCCGGGTTCAACGAGGAGATGTCCCTGAAGCGGGCGGGCGCGGTAAAGGCTTACCTCGCCAGAAAAGGCGTATATCCGGATTCAGTAAGGGTTTACGGCTATGGCAGCAGGCGGCCCCTGCTGAAGGGCGATTCCGACGAGGACCGGTCCGTTAACCGCCGCGTGGAATTCCGCATAACCACGCGCGACTGGGCGTCGGTGTTTTAACGGAGCTGTCCGTCCCCGTAATCCGAGGTCTTCCTGTATTTGTAGGCGAATTTAGTAGGCTTTCCTGTAGGGAGGGCCTCGTCGGACCATTGGAATTCCCGCCCGCCGATGCGGACCAGGTCGTCGGCGACAACGCCGGCTTTCTTCAGCGCTTTGTCCAGGCCGATAAGTTTGAAGACTTTGTGCAGCCTGTCCCACGAGTCCGGCTGCGTGAAATTGGTCATGGCTATGAGCTTATCCACTTTTTCGCCGCTTACCCTGAGGACCCCGTCGGCGTCCCTGCTCAGGACCAGCCCGCGCTTCACCACGGGCGCCGCCCTGGGCGCTTCCGGAACTCCCCCGGCCTGGTAAAGGTCTTCTTCCTTTATTTCCGGCAGCAGCTTTATCACCCGGTCGAGCAGGCGGCTTACGCCTTTGCCGGAAACTCCGGAGATCAGGAAAACTTCCCGCTTCTTGAATTTCTTGGTAAGTTCCTCGAATACTTTCTGCGCTTCAGGCAGGTCGCCCTTGCTCACCGCGAGGATGGACGTCTTTTTTGCCAGCTTCGGGTGGTATTCCTTCAGCTCTTTCTCGATGATGCGCACGGCTTTCTCCGGCTTTATGCCGGGGAAGCCCTGAGGGTCCACAAGGTGTATCAGGATCTTGGTCCTCAGGATATGCTTGAGGAACGTGTCGCCCAGGCCCTTGCCGGAATGCGCGCCTTCTATGAGGCCGGGGATGTCCGCCGCGGCGAAGCTCTTGCCTTTGTGGGTGACCATGCCTATGTTGGGGTTGAGGGTCGTGAAAGGGTAGGACGCCACCTTTGGCCTGGCGGCGGAGATCACTGAAAGCAGCGTGGATTTGCCGGCGTTGGGAAAGCCCACCAGGCCGACGTCGGCCAGGACGCTGAGCTCCAGGTCCGCCTCGAACTTATCACCGGGCTCCCCGTTCTCCGAGATGCGGGGGGCCGTGTTGAACTGGGTCTTGAAAGCCGTATTGCCGCGCCCGCCGCGCCCGCCGCGGGCCGCGAGGAAGCGCTGCCCGTCCAGCTTGAGGTCCGCGATGACGATCCCGTCGCGCTTTATCACGGTGCCGCGGGGGACGTAAATGGTCTTGTCTTCGCTCTTAAGGCCGTCTTTCTTGTTGCTGCTGCCCGGGGAAGCGTTGTTCACGGTTACGTGGGGGTGCGAGGCGATCTCCGCCAGGGTCGTTATATTGGACGAGGCTTCGAACCAGATGCCGCCGCCCTGGCCGCCGTGGCCGCCGTCCGGGCCGCCGTACGGAATGAACTTCTCGCGCCGGAACGAAGAGGCGCCGTTACCGCCGTCGCCTGCCTTGAGGTAGACGTGCGCGGTATCGATGAAACCGAAGCGGGATTCGCGGGGTTTGCTCATATTAAAGGGTAATAAAAAACCTCCTAATAGCGGTCAGCCGTCAGGAGGTTTTTGTCCTTCGGAGGATTATTTGGCGACGGGGGGGTAAACGCTGATCATCTTCTTCCCGCGTTTCGCCCACTCGAACTTGACCACGCCGGTTATTTTGGTGAAAAGCGTGTCGTCCGAGCCTCTGCCCACGTTCGCGCCGGGCAGGAACTTGGTGCCGCGCTGGCGGACCAGGACCTCTCCGGCTTTCACCGCCTGCATGCCGTAGCGCTTTACTCCGAGCCGCTGGCCCGGGCTGTTCCGGCCGTTGGTGCTTGAACCCTGTGCTTTTGTACTAGCCATGATGAACCTCGATTTTAAAACTTACGGGCGGTTCTGTCGCCGCCGCCCGTTAGAACCAGGGACTATGTCAACTGGATATCTTTAACTTCTATCTCAGTAAGTTCCTGGCGGTGACCCGAAGCTTTTTCATAAGCTTTCTTGGTTTTCTTCCTGAAAACTATGATCTTGGGGCCCTGAAGGTGCCGGACTATCCGGGCTGTCACTTTTGCGGTGGGAGAATTGGGAGTCGTAGCGTTCTTGGCGTCCTGGGAAGCCGACCACAGCGCCTTGAAGGTCACTTCCGTGCCCTCCTGCGCCGTCAGCTTCTCGACGTGAAGTATCTCGCCCGGTACTACCCAATACTGCTTACCGCCGGTTTCTATTATTGCGTACATAACGTATATATTATCAAAATCCCGTGTAATAAGCAACTTCTGCGGTCCGCGGAAGAAGAGCTGCCGGCGCGCCCGGCCCAAGGACCCAGGTGGAACTGGGCCATTAGCCGCTTACGCTCCGCTCGTTATTATAGAATAATATACGTGTGAAGCGGCACCACCACACACGGAGGATTTTCATGAAGAGCATACCGGGATCCGTTCTCGCGGCGTTCATCTTTGCGGTCGTTCCCGGTACTCTGTCGGCCGCCGGGCCTAAACCGGTGAAAGAAATTATCAGAGCGGAGCTGGCAGCCTCTGCCACGGCCCAGGTAAAGACCCCGGAGCGTGGCTATACCGATTTCGACGCTTTGAACGCCGTCAACGACCCGCTTTTCCGCCCCGGCTCCAGGGAGCTGCTGAAGCAGATCTCCAAAGAAGAGGCGCAGCCGGCCCCCAGGGCGGAGCTGAAGAAACCGGTCCTTCGCGACGCCCCTAATTCCAATCCCCGGTCCATCAGGAAGCCCAAGGTTAAAAAGTCCGCGCCGGCCGATCCGCTCAAGCCCGTAAATATCCTCTGACCAGCCGTCTTTGCCCCGCAGGGTCCGGAAGCCGCGCGCTTCCGGATTTTGCTTTGTCCCGAAGATAAATCATAAAATACCCATGCGGTACTTCCGGAGGATAAAATGTTAAAAGACATCGCGGACCTCTTCATGCAGCCGATACTGAATATCTGGCATCTTTTCGAAAAGTACGCGCCGAACCTGCTGGCGGCGTTCATCTTCATCCTCGTGGGCCTGTTCCTGGCGCGGGTGCTCAGTTCGCTGCTGGAGCAGTTCCTCCGCAAGATCAACCTGGACGCCTATACCAGCCGCGTGGGGATAAACGAGATCCTGACCCGCTTCGGCTTCGGCAAGTCCCCGTCCCATATCTTTTCCTTCATGGTCTACTGGTCGCTGCTGCTGGTCTTCCTGGTCACGGCGGCGAACATCCTCAACCTTACGGTCATCTCCGCCATGCTCGAGAAGTTCATCGCGGGGTTCCTCCCGCGCATGGTGTCCGCCATCTTCATCGGCTTCGGCGGCCTGCTCTTCGCCAGGTTCCTGGCCGACATCGTGCTGAACGCGGCCTCGGCCAACAACCTCAAGGGCGGGCGCTCCCTCTCCAAGATAGTGCATTTCGTCGTGGTCGTCTTCACGCTGATAGCCGCCATCGAGCAGCTCGGCATCAAGATGAAGATGATCATCGGCGGCATAAATATCCTGCTGGCCTCGCTAGGGCTAGCTTTCGCGATAGCGGTGGGCCTGGGCGCCAAGGACATCGCCCACGATATCATAAAGGGCCTTTTCACCGAAGCTAAAGAAGAGAAATAGGGCGCGCCGGGGGGCGCAAAAGAAGCCGGCGGCATTTAATTGCCGCCGGCTTTTTTACGTCCCCGCGCTGGCGGGCGTCAGTCTATGTAGTCCCGCAGCATCTTGCTGCGCGACGGGTGGCGGAGCTTGCGGATGGCCTTGGCCTCTATCTGGCGCACGCGCTCGCGCGTGACGCGGAAGATCTTGCCCACTTCCTCGAGCGTGCGCGGGTAGCCGGTCTCGATGCCGAAGCGCAGCTTGATGATCTTGGCCTCGCGGTCGGTGAGGGTGTCGAGGATCTTCGTGACCTCGCGGCGGCGCAGCAGGTCCAGCGCCGAGTTCGACGGCGGGATGCCGCCCTTATCCTCGATGAAGTCCTCGAGGTGGGAATCCTCGTCCTCGCCGATGGGCGTGGACAGCGAGATCGGGTCCTGCATGATCTTCATGGCGTTCTTCACCTTGTCCATGGAGATGTGCATGTGCTTGGAATACTCTTCGATGAGCGGGTCGCGGCCGAACTCCTGGCGGTACTTGCGCGTCACCTTCATCAGCTTCGACACCAGTTCCTTCATGTGCACCGGGATGCGGATAGTGCGGGCCTGGTCGGCGATGGCGCGGTTGATCGACTGGCGGATCCACCAGGTGGCGTAGGTGGAGAACTTGAAGCCGCGCTTGTATTCGAACTTCTCCACGGCCTTCATCAGGCCCAGGCCGCCTTCCTGGATCAGGTCGGACAGCTCCAGGTTGGAGTTCACGTGCTTCTTGGCGATGGACACGACCAGGCGGAGGTTGGCCTTGATGAGCTTGAGCTTGTCCTGCAGGATCTGGTCCTCCAGGAAGGTGATCTTGTCGTTGAGGGCCAGGAAATCGTCGGGGTTTATGGGCAGCGTGCGCACCAGGTGGTGCTCCCGCTCTTTCACCGCGGCGATGTTCACCAGCGCGGCTTCCACCTCGGTGGTGTTGTAGCCCCACTTGGACTTGAAGGCGCCGGGCTTCATGCGGCCGCGGCCGACCAGCTCGTGGTCTTCTTTGAGCTTAACCAGGTCGCCGTAAACCTTCTCGTACTTGCTGAGCTCCAGCCGGTATTCGAAGATCTTGTGCGCCAGGTTCTTGATCTTGTTGGTGAGGCGCTTGATCTTCTCCTGGTTCAGGTTCAGGTTGATGATGTTCTTGACGATGTCCTTGCGCTTCTTGTCGATGACGGAGCCGATCTTCTTGCGCATCTCGTTGGAGAGGGAGGGCTTCTTGGCGCTCTCCTCCAGCTTCATGATCTCTTTTTCCGTGCGGGTGATGAGGTGCGCGATGTTCTTCATCTTGCGCTTCATCGCGGAGAGCTCCTGGTTGGACTTGCGGCCGCGGGGCATCAGCTCCTTCGTGGTCATCTCGTCCTGCTCGATGAGCATTTCCCAGCTGCGGATCTCGCGCATCGTGATGGGGGATTCCAGCACCAGCATGCGCAGTTCGCGCTCGCGCTCGCGGATGTTGCGGGCCAGGGTTATTTCCTCGTCGCGGGTCAAGAGCGGCACCTTGCCCATTTCGGACAGGTACATGCGGATGGAGTTGGAGACGTCGGGGGTGGCGCTCCATTCCTCGGTGTAGGCCTCGCGCTCGGCGGCCGCGACCAGCTTGTATTTCTTGCGGTCGACCACGTCGATGCCGAGGTCTTCGAGGGTGCCCATCAGGGTGTCTATTTCCTCGCTGGACATGGACGCGTTCGTCAGGGAACGGTTCATCTCCTCCAGGGTGACGTACCCGTGCTCCTTGCCGAGTTCCACCAGGTCCCTTAAAGCTTTTTTAGGCTGCGCCATATTATCTCCTGCTCGCTCGTAACTTTATAGATCTTTCGCCAGGGATTTCAGCTCGGCCATGAGCCGGCTGTATTCCTCCAGCTGCTGCGGCGTCATGGACGCCGCGCCCTTCAGTTCTTTGATGCGCCGTTCCGAAGCTTTGCGTTTCAGCATCCGGACGGCGCGGACCGCGTTCTGCGCGTCCCCGCCTTCGCCGATATCCGCCACCGCCAGCCCCATTATCAGGGACGCGCTCTCCGGGAACTGCGCGGCCAGCGCCGAGGCGGCCTTCGGGCGCGCCGCCGGGTCCAGGACCAGCAGCGCCGCGAACAGCTCCCGCGCCAGGGGGCTTGAAAAATCTTCCGGGGCCAGGAGCGAGGCCTTTTCCAGGAACGAAGGGTCCCGCAGCAGCAGCTGGATGATGCCGCGTTCCAGCGCCGGTATCTCCTTGGGGGCCGCGGCCGCCGTGCGCCCTTTGTTCTCGCGGACCTCGGGCGCTTTTTTCAGCTGCTTGAGCACCGAATCCTCCTGCACGCCGAAGCGCGAGGCGATGGTCTTCACCCATTCGCTCTTGAGGATCTCGTCGGGTTGCTTCGAAACCGTCTCCAGCAGCAGGGCGATGGCCTGCGCCTTTTCCTGTGAGCCGGGGGGAGTGGTCCTGTTCTTGAAAAAAAGGTTGACGCGGAATTCCAGGGGGTCAGAGGCCTGTTCCAGCTTAACTTCGAACGCGTCCCTGCCGTACTCGTTAAGGAACTCGTCCGGGTCCTGCCCGGTGCCGAGGTTGGCCAGGCGCACGTACATCCCGGCTTCCATGAAGATCTCGGCGGCCCTGACGGAGGCCTGGATGCCCGCGCGGTCGTCGTCGAACATCACCACCGTGTTCTTGGCGTAGCGGCCGATGAAGCCGGCGTGCTCGCTGGTGAGCGCGGTGCCCAGCGGGGCCACGGCCCAGTCCACGCCGTGCTGGTGGGCGCCTATCACGTCCATGTAGCCTTCCAGCAGCAGCAGCTTGCCGGTCTTGCGGATCTGCGGCAGGGCCGCGTGGATGCCGTAGAGCGTCCGGCGCTTGGAGAAAAGTATGGTTTCCGGGGAGTTCAGGTATTTGGGCTGCGCCTCGGGGTCCAGCACGCGCCCGCCGAAAGCCACCGTCTCGCCGGCCTGGTTGCGGATCGGGAAGATGATGCGGCCGCGGAAGGTGTCCACCACCAGGCCGCCCTCGCGCTCCGAGATCAGGCCGGCCTTCTGCGCCAGGTCGCGGCTCCAGCCCTTCGCTTTCATCTCGTCTATCAGCGCGCTGCCGCCGTGGGGCGCCCAGCCGAGCCCGAAGCGCTCGACGGTAGCCTTGTTGAGCCTGCGCTCGCCCAGGTAGAGCCGGGCTTTTTCGCCCGCCTCTGAAAAAAGCTGTTTGTGGTAAAATTCGGCCGCTGCGGTCAGGAGCTTCTTCAGCTCCAGCCGCTCCCTGTCCGCTTCGGTCATCGCGTGGGAGCGCTCCTCGCCGTATTCCACGCCGGCCTTCAGGGCCAGCTTTCTGGCCGCTTCGGGGAAGGTCAGCCCCTCTATCTTCATCACGAAAGTGAACATGTCGCCGCCCTCGTTGCAGCCGAAGCAATAGAAGATCTGCTTGTCGGGGCTGACGGTGAAGGAGGGGGTCTTCTCGTTGTGGAACGGGCAGGGAGCCTTGTGGTTGCGGCCGGCCTTCTTAAGGGCGGGCACGTACTCCCTGACGACATCGACGATGTCCAGTTTCTCGCGTATGGCTTCTATTACAGGGGATGAACTCATGTGGGGAACTGAGCCGCCTGAAAAAAAGGTAAAAGCCGCGCGGGCCGTAGCCCGCGCGGCCGTCAAGGGGAAAGGGGATTAATACCCTCTCCTGCCTTTGCGGACCTTGCGCCGGGCCTCCTGAGACTTAATCTTGCGTTTAAGGCTGGGGGGCAGATAGAACTCACGGCGTTTGATCTCTTTGAGTACGCCGTTGCGCTCGCAATCATGCTTGAAGCGGCGCAGGGCTTCCTCTATCGATTCATCGTCACGTACTTTGACAAATACCACGCTAATCACCACCTTTTCGGTATAAAACCTGACTAAAAATAGTTCGTACTTCTCAGCCCGGGGGCCACAGCATTTTCCTGCCGGCGAGCAGGTGGTAATGCAGGTGGTCCACCGACTGCCCCGCGCCTTTGCCGTTGTTGGTCACAAGGCGGAAAGCTTTCTCCACGCTGAGGTCCCGCGCTATGCGCGCCGCGGTGAGCTGCAGCTTGCCCAGCAGCGCGGCGTCGCCCTCGCTAGCGTCGGAAAGCCGGTCTATGTGGCGGCGGGGGATGATAAGAACATGCGTGGGCGCCTGCGGATTCAGGTCCAGGAACGCCACCGTGTCGTCGTCCTCGCAAATTATCCTGGCTTTGGTCTCTCCGGACGCTATTTTACAGAAGATACAATCCGCCATTGGCTATATTTTATATTTTATATAGGGCGCAGGGCAATGGGGGGCGGGTCAGAACCGGGAAAGGGGGAGGCGGCGTTCGCCGAACTTTCCCGGGTTGTAGTCGAACTTCAGCTCAGACCTGGAACTTTTCTGCAGGCGCAGCGGGAACACCCCCGCCTTGCGCGCCTGTATGATCCCGGAGTCCGAGGCGCCGGCGTAAAGGATGAAGCGTTTCTTCTCGAGGATGGCGTATTTGGCGTTCTCGTCGGCGGTGAAATGGAAATCGGCGGACAGGCGGCGCCAGGAGGCTTCGAGGCTGTCGGCACCCTCCGGGCCGCGGTCGCAGAACAGCGCTATCCGGATCCCGGCTGCCTTGAGCGCCCAGGCCGACAGCCAGGGCACCGGCTTGAGCCGCTCGAAGGGATAGGCGCGGTTGACGGCGTTCCAGTAGTCGGGGGTGCCGGCTTCCAGGGACTCCTTCTGCGCGGCCTGGAAAGCCGGGGTGGAATAGGACAGGCCGTCGTCGTATTCGAACCCGGCCTGGAAGCCTATCAGGGAGTTAACGCTGAAGATAAAGCCCCAGGCTCCGGCCAGCATGCAGAAGGCTTTTAGCCTGGAGAACCATTTCGTGAAAAAATCAGCCAGGGCCTGGAACATGATTATTGGCCGCTCCTGACCACCCGGCCGCCGGCCGGACGGGAAAGGATCTTCTTGCGGGAAAAGCACCAGCCGACTATTTCGCGCAGGTAGCGCTTGGAGTTGGCGAACTCCATCGCGTTGGAAAGCACGGCGTGCTCGCGCCCGTTCACCAGCGAATCCGGCACCGCCAGGTGGTACACCTTGCCCGGGACGACCGCCCCCGCGTCCGTTTCAAGATGCTCAAGCGCGCCGTCCTTCAGGAAAAGCTTGAGACCGGAAACGCTTATCTCGGAGGGCTGCATGCCGGCTACCGCGCCCTCCAGGTCGTCCCCGCGGATCTTTACGAAAACCACGCTGGAATCGAGCGGAAAAGCGCCGTAAAGGTCGCCAATGGTCACGGTGCCGCTGGAAAAACCCGCGGCCGGCTCTGAAACGGGCACTATCGCGGCGTTGGCTTTCGCCCAGGTCCTTATGCAGTCCGCCGCGAATTCCGCGGAGGGGGAGTAGCCGTTCTCCATGAAAGGGACGCTGTCGTTGAGGAAGCCGATGCGTTTTGAGAAATGGGCGCTGGCGGCCGCGCGGTACGATTCCACGAGCTTCATCATGTCCTGCGCCTGCCCGTGCTCCTCGACGGAAAGCGGCAGGGCCTTCCAGGCGAGGTCCGACAGGCGCCCCGTGACCGGCTCGATGTCCAGGGTTATCCTGGCCGCCTCCTCCATCTCCAGGCCCGCGCGCACCACCCAGGCGCGGCCGGCCTTGAAGGGCTTGCCGACGGAAGGTTCGTCGGTGATCGCGACGTCCACGCGCGGCAGCTTGGCCAGCAATTCCCGGAAGAATTCCGGCTTCGCCGCGGTTTTCGGGTTCACGTTCAAAAGCATTACGATGATCTTCGCCCCGCCGGCCTTCAGGGCTTTGATGGCCCTTTCCGCGTCGTAGGTTTCTTTCTCTATCCGGTAATTCGCCAGGTTCTTCGCCTTGTTCGGCTTTGCCGGGTCGGGGATCATCACGGAGAAGAACCCTATCTTGTGGCGGCCCGCTTCCAGTATTTGATAGCTGGCGAAAGCTTCCGGCTTCTTGTTGGATTTGAGGTACAGGTTCGAGGCAAGGATGGGAAAGCGCGCGAGCCCCGCCAGCTTCTGCAGTTCGGCGGGGGGCAGCAGCAGGTCTTCCATCGCGGCCGCGGCGAGCGAATACGGCACGGCGTTGAGGCACGCTATCGTGGACTTGCCGCGGGTAAGGAAAGCTTCCGGCGCGGTGGCTATCCAGCCGCCGGAATCCACCGCCAGCTTGGGCAGCTGTTCCTTAGCGTAGATGTTCTTGAAAACCGCGAAGCCCCCGGTCTGGGGACTTGCCGGGCCTTCGGCGCGCCGCGGCCAGATCTTGCCGTGCGTGCGGGCCGTAGAGAAGATCACCGCCTGGTCGTTCTTAGCGCAGGCGCACAAGGAAGCCGCCGCCAGGGCGGCAAGCAGGCTCTTCCTGATCCCTTGGGCGGTCCTCATCGTCGGGTCAGTCCAGGCGCACAAGGCGGCCCGGGACGGGCAGCTCTTTTACGGGGCGTTCGGAGATGTCCTTTACCAGCAGGTCCCGTATGGGCTGCATGGTGTCCTCCGACTTCTCCGCCTCGCCGAAAACTTTTCCGCCGGTGCCGCCGGTGGTAAGGTAGTTGTTGGTGGCGACGGTCAGCTTCTCGTCGGGCTTTAGCTCGCGCCCGTCTTTCTCCACCGTGAGTTCGAACGGCTCGGTCTTGAATCTTACCGTTATGCCCGAAACCTGCAGCTTGGCCCTGCCGCCGCTCATATTCTCGGAGATCAGCCGCTTTATCTGGTCGCCGGTCATGGTAAGCTTTACCAGCGTGTTCTCGAAAGGCATCACCTGGTAGATGTCCCGCATCCGTATCACGCCTTTCTTCATGTCGGAACGGATCCCGGCCGAGTTCTGCAAAGCTATGTCCGTGCCGGACTGGCGGCGCATCGCGTCGGTGAACCAGTTGCCGATGGGCGAGTCCAGCCCGTCTTTGGAGTGGCCCAGGTCTACGGCGCTTTCTCCCAGGGGCTTGTCCATTATTACGTCCACCTCCCTGCTGAAATCCTTTATCAGCGCGGTGATTTCCTGGTCCTCGCCGGTCTTGTCCACCCAGAGCGGGATCAGCTCGGCGGTCGCGCTCTTGAATTTGCCGGTGGAATCGTCGAAGTTCAGGCTGACTTTTGTGACGTCGGTCAGTCCCCAGAAACTTTCGCCGATAAGGGTGTTGGAACCTTTGTCCGTATAGCCCTTCAGGCTCCCGGCGTGATTATGCCCGCCCAGGACTACGGCCGCGCCGCGGGCGGCCCTGGCCACGGGGATGGTGCCGTAAGCTGCCTCGCTGTCGCTGAAGGCGAAGGTGGAGATGTCCAATTTCTGCCCGCTGCCGGAGCCGAGGCCGATGTGCGCGAGGATCACCACCGCATCGGGCCGCTTGGTCAGGATCTCTTTCATCCACTTGGCGGTCTCGGCGGCTTCGTCGCCGAAGTTAAGATGCTTGACGTTAGAGGGGAGCGTGGAGGTGGCCGTGTGCTTGCCGGCGATGCCGAGGATGGCGATGCGCTCTCCGCCTTTTTCGACGATGATATAAGGTTTGAGGTAGTCGGCGTGCTTGCCGGAATCCTTGTAGTATACGTTCGCGCCCAGCATGGGGAAGGCCGCGCTGGCGATCAGCACTTTGAGATTGTCTTCGCCGTAGTCGTAGTCGTGGTTCCCGACGTCAGCCGCGGAGTAGCCGAGCTTGTTCATCAGCACGATGCTGGCCATGCCCCTGGTATAGTTGCCCTCCGGGGTGCCCTGGAACATGTCGCCGGAATCCAGCAGCAGGTAGGGGTTCTTTTCGGTTTTGAGAAGCGAGGACAGGGCGGCAAAGCCGCCGATAGTTCTGGTCGAGCCCTTTACCGCGCGGGCGGAGTACCAACCGTGCACGTCGCTCGTGTGGTAGACGGCTACGGTTCCGGCTACCGCCGGGGAAAAGAAGGAAACGGAAAACAGCAGGGACAGCAGGGTCTTCATAGGGCTCCTTAGTGCGGGATCACGCTTGGTAAAGGGCTTGCGCGCAGCGCCCAAAAGCGCCGAAAACGGCGTCCAATCCCGAATACATACTACTAAATTTGAGATTTGCCGGAAAATCCGAGCGCCGGGCGTCCGCCGCGCCGCGGGCGAGGCTCAGCGCCGCGGCCGCGGCGGCGGAGAGGGCGCTTATCCTGGCCAGGGCGCGGGCGCGCGTTTTCAGGGAGAGCAGCGCCGGGGTTTCTTCGCACGCCCGCTGCAGGCAGAGCAGGGCCTGCCTTAACGCGTCATCCGGGAGCGTGCCGTGCAGGGCCAGGTCGGAAAAGAACTTCTCCAGCCTGCCGGTGAAGTCCTCCGCCGCGGCCGCGGCGCGCGAGCCGGCCGGGGAGCCCGGCGGTTTTGCCAGGGCCCGCAGCAGCCTTTGCCTGACCGGTTTGAAGAAGGCGGCCGAGCCGCCCGGCGCCAGGGCCAGGTCGCCCAGGCCGAGGCCGCAGTCTTCCACGGCGGCCAAGGCCTCGCGCAGGCGCCTGTCGGAGAGTTTCAGGATGAATCGTCGCAGCATGTGTCCGGTTCAAGTATACAAAAAGAACGCGCCCGCTTGTGGCGGGCGCGTCCGTCGTTCCCTCCGGGGGATTAACGCTTCGAGAACTGGAAGCGCTTGCGGGCTTTCGGCCTGCCGGGTTTCTTTCTTTCCACCATGCGGGAATCGCGGGTAAGGAACCCGGCTTTCTTCATGGAGGCGTGGAAGCTGTCGCCGAGGCTGGCTATCGCGCGGGCGATGCCGTGGCGTATGGCCCCGGCCTGGCTGGCGATGCCGCCGCCGTTAACCTTTATCACGCAGTCGAACTTCTGATCTTTCGCAAGATCGAAAGGGGTGGTGATAATGTATTTGAAGCGGGGGGTGTTGCCGAAATAGGCTTCGGGGGTCTTGGCGTTGATGGTTATCTTACCTTCCCCGCCCTGGGACATGCGTATCTGCGCCACGGAGGTCTTGCGCCTGCCGGTGGCTAATATCAAGTTCTTGTTTTCCATTGTTGAATCCTTAGTAAGTTACTATGCGGCCTTGAACTGCGTCTGCTCGCCGTTGAAGATGCGGAGGCGCTTCATGCGCCTGCCGCGCATATTGTTGTCGTCCAGCATGCGGCGCACGGAAAGTTCGAGCACCTTGGTGGAATCGTTCTCCATCTGGCGCTTGTACGGGATGGTCCTGGCGCCGTTGGCGTAGCCGGAGTGGCGGAAGTAGAATTTGTCTTCCAGCTTGTTGCCGGTTATGCGCACCTTGTCGGTGTTGGTTACCACTACGAAGTCGCCGCAGTCCACGTTGTGGGCGAAGTCGCGTTTGTGCTTGCCCATCAGGAGGACGGCTATCTTCGTCGAGAGTCGGCCGAGAACCTTGTCTGTGGCGTCGAAGAAATGCCACTTCCTGGTTTTTTCAGCTGTGTCGGTCTTGGGTAAAGTCGTTTTCTGTATCATAGTCACATAATGATATCAAATTTCCGTATTCAATGCAAAACCCGGGCCTTCCCGGCGTTGGGCGGAGAGGTTTTCCAGATCCGTATTATTGGCCCCGGCCTTAGCAGCCTTTCAAATCCTGCGCACGGCAGGTAATAGCCGGAGGGTTCGTCGAACAGGGGTTCCGGCGGGGCGTCGCCGCTGTACGGCAGTATCTCCTTATATAAAGTGTAGGACGACCCTATCAGCGCGGTCAGCTGCGGGGAGACGTTCGGAAGCGCGCCGGGGTAATGCTCGAGCGAGACGATATAATCCACCTTCTCGGCCTTTATGTCGGCTTTAAGTTTTTTTACGTCCGTTTTAATGCCCCGGTACCAGAGCATGACCCAGCCCTCTTCGTAGAGCTGCGTGATATAGTAGGCCGGCTTCCGGGGGTAGTCCGGCAGGGCCAGCAGGAACTTGTGCCTGTAGCCTGTTACAATTTCGCGTGTGTCGTCGGAAAGCGACTCCTTCGTTTGCCTGAGCACGGGGCAGTCGGCCGGCCAGGGCGTGGTGAACGTGAGCCTGCTGCCGTCGGGGATGTTGGCTTCTATCCATTCGGCCGCCACCACGCGGTTGTCCTTCTGCGTCAGCAGCCAGTCGTAGGCGATGGCTTTGCGGGCGGGCTGGTAAAGAAGCGCGGCGGGCAGCAGCAGCATGAAGAGCTTTTTCAGCGGGCCGGGGAGGCGCCGCCGTTCCACGGCCCCGATGAGATAATCCGCGGCCTCAGCCGCGAAGATGAACAGCGGGTACAGCAGCGGGATGGCATAGCGCATGTAGACGCCGCTGGTCAGGGTGATGGCCAGGTAATTGACCGCCGCCAGAACGAGGAGCAGTATGCCGGCCCTGGTAGGCCTGCGCAGGGCGCGTATGATGCCAAACAGGGAGGCGAGCATGAGCGGCAGCCCCATGCCCTGCAGGAAGCTGTACTGGAAGTGGAAGCTGAAAGCGCTGGTGAAGCCGTAGAGACGCATGAAGTGTTCCTGGTCGGCGGCCCAGATCACGTGCTGGAGCGCCGTCCGGAGGTGTATGATCGTGAACGGGGTCGCGGCGAAGAAGACCAGGAACGCGGACAGCAGCATGATGAGCGGGGACGGGTCTTTCAGCCTGCTCATGAAAGGCCGCTGCTCCCCGTCCGGGCCGGGGAGGAAATGCGCCGCCAGCGCGGGTATGACCACCAAGCCGAACTGGTATTTGCTCGCTATGGTCATCCCCGCCAGTATCCCGGTCAGGATATAATCCTTCCTGGTCCTGAGCGATAACATGCGCAGGAAGGTCAGCAGCATGAAGAAACTGGCTATCATGTCCGGCCTGGAATAGTGAGAATCCCTGATATGGAGGAAATTGAGGGAGATGAACAGCGCGGCCAGGACGGCGGTGCGCAGGGAACAGGCCTTCTTCGCGAGGAAGAACAGCGCCAGGCAGGACGCGGTTCCCGCGGCAACGCTCAGGTATCTCCCTATAATGTAGAAAGACTGGGGGTCTGTAAAGTAGAGCTTCTGGAAATCATGCGCGGATTGGACGCTGCCAAGCAGCGAGCCCAGCTTGTAGTAGACGCCGTAAAGCGCGAACAGCATATACGAGTGGAGGGAGGGCCAGGAATAGTTGAAGGGAACGAGTTCCCCGCTGCCAAAGCGCATGGCGAGCGGGGTGGAAAAATTCTCGTCGACGCCGCAGAACACGTTGGGGAGGCCGAACTCTATGCCCCACAGGCGCATCGCCAGCGCCAGCAGCCCTATGGCCCCGGCCAGGAGCAGCGTGTTCCTACGGTCATTCTCTTCGGGGGGGAGGTTCATTTCCCGTCCCACAGCCTGCCGTTCTCGCAGAACCGGTATTTTTTCACGGCGCCGGTGCCGAAAAACGCTGTGGAGGTGTTCGTCTGCGACAGCTTGTCGTCGCCGTCGCGATAAGAAGCGATATAGGAGACCAGCTTGAGATTTATGGGGTTCATGCAGGCGGAGTTCTCCACGGAACACAGCAGGAAGCGGACCCTGGCCCCGTCGTTGATGACCTTCATCTTCAGCGGGTCGGCCTGCATTACGTCTTCGGGGCAGTTGGTCGCTTTCAGCAGCCAGATGTACTCGGGTTCGGAGAGTTCCCTGTAGCCCATGCCCTGCGCCTCGGCCAGGTCCTTGTTAGCCTTTACTGCGGCCGGGCTTTCGGGCACGGATTCATAAGGCATAAGCCAGGTCTTGGTCCCCGCCTTTCCCTTCTGCCAGGCTTGCAGGCCTTCCGGGGTTATCTGCCCGGCCTTGTCGAAGATATCGGCGCCCGCCGTGTCCCTCAGCTTGAAGATCTCGCGCATCCCAATCTTCTGCTTCTCGAAGAATCTTATGGCGTCGCGCGTGGCGTGGAACAGGTAAGCTTTGTAGCCGGCCCCGCTGAGGTAAAATCTTATCGACGCCGCTTCCCGCTTCTCGATGATCAGCCCCTTGGCGGGGAGCATTTTCTCGCGGACATAGTCCACGCCGTCGTTTATTTCGGCCGCGCGTATGGCCTTGAAAAGCTTGATGTCTTCAGGCTGAAGCACGGTCTTCTGCGCGTCTATGGCGTTGCGCAGCCGGAGCTCTTCCAGTATCCGGTCGTTGGGCAGGAACCCCATCCTGAGTTCTTCCAGCCTGGTCTTCGCTTTCTCGTTGGCCGGTTCCAGTTTCAGGATCTTCTCGTACGTGTCCATCGCTTCCTTGAACAGCGAGCGGGCCTCCAGGGAGTCGGCCAGGCCTTTGAGCGCGTTCAGGTCGGACGGGTCGGCTTCCGCCGCCAGGCGGTACTGCGCCATCGCCCCCTTGGCGTCCCCGAGCTTGGCGCAGGTCTCGGCCGCTTTTATGCGGAGGAAAGCCGTTTTTTTGTTCTTCGGCCCGTAAAGAGAGGCGGCGCGGCCGTATTCCTTTATGCCCTCTTCGTATTTGCCGGAGCGCACCAGCAGGGGGGCCCGTTCGGCGGCAAGCTCCGGGTCGCTGCGGGAGATCTTTATGCAGCCGGCGCTTATGTCTATGGCGTTAAGGAGATTGTCTTTGCCGGCTTCTTCGCGGAATTTAGCCACGCAGGAGGCGTAGAGCTGTTTCTTGCCGGGGGGTTCCGGCTCCCTGGGCTTGTCCTTGGCCGCGGCCGTTTTCGATTCCACCCTTCTAAGCCCGGCCTTTATCAGGGCGCCGTAGTACTCGGCGTCCAGATCCCGGCTGCGCCTGGTCAGCGACAGGGCCGCTTCGTAGGACCTGCGGGCGCGGGAAAGGTCCCCGTTGTTCTCGCGCACCCGGGCCAGCTGGTAATGGGCCTGGTAGCTGGAGGACGCTATCTCCACGCCCTGCTCGATGGTTTCGGCGGCCTTGCGGGAATTGCCGGCGGCGGCGTAGGTGAGCCCCAGCTCGCGGTAAGGGGGATAAGCGGTGGGGTCGAGCTGCATGGCCTTCCTGCAGTTGGAAAGGGCTTCCTGCGCGCGGCCCGAGACCCGCAGCGCTTTGCACAGGCCGAGCGGCCAGGCGTAATCTTCGCTGGCCTTGTCCAGCATCCCGTGCGCCGCGGCGGCTACGGCCGCAGCGTGTTTCGACGGGGCTTCAGGCAGCAGTTCCACCGTATAAAGGAAGAGGGCCCTGTCCGAAGGCGAGGCCTTGAGCCCCTCCGCGGCTATTGCCAGGGCTTTGGCTTCCGACCCCCGCGCGGCCGTTTCCCGGGCGCGCGTGAGCGCGTCCGGCGCTTCCGCCGACGCGGCGGCGGAGCAGAGGAAGGAGGCCAGGGCGGCCTGTAGCAGGATATCTTTGTTCGTCACTTTTTGAGTATGCGCGGCAGGGTCACGCCGCGCTGGGCCTGGTATTTACCCTTCCTATCCTTATAAGAGGTTTCGCATTCCTGGTCCGCCCCGAGGAAGACCAGCTGCGCTATGCCTTCGTTTGAATAGATCTTGGCGGGCAGCGGCGTGGTATTCGAAATTTCCAGCGTGAGGTGGCCTTCCCATTCCGGCTCCAGCGGGGTGATGTTCACCACTATGCCGCAGCGCGCGTAAGTGCTTTTTCCTATGCAGAGGCCGATGACGTTGCGGGGGATGCGGAAATATTCCACCGAGCGGGCCAGCGCGAAGGAATGCGCCGGCACGATGCAGAAGGGGGCTTTGAGGTTGACGAAGGACTTGTCGTTGAAATTCTTCGGGTCCACAACGCAGTTGTGCACGTCGGTGAAGACCTTGTATTCGTCGGCCACGCGGATGTCGTAGCCGTAGGAGGAAAGGCCGTAGGAAACGCGGCCCTTGGCTACCAGGCCCTCCACGAAGGGGACGATCATCTTGTTCTTGCGGCAGTTCTGTCTTATCCAGGTATCCGGTTTAAGCATTGTCGTTATCTCCTGAGAGCTTTCCAGGCGTTAAAAAGAGCTTTCGCCTTTTCAAAGGTGTTGAGGCTTATCCGCCCGCCCTTTACCCTGAACCCGTCCCGTTCCATCCTGGCCAGCAGGCCGCGGTAAAGTTCCATCATCACGAGCGCCGCGAAAGGCCGCTCGCGGCCGGGCAACGCGGCAGCTTCGGCGTACAGTCCCTGCGCGCGGCCGGCCTCGAATTTCATCAATTCTATAAAATTGGGGCTGTAATTGGAACCTTCCAGGTCTTCCGGGGTGCAGCCGAAACGCGCCAGATCCCGCGCCGGGAGGTAGACGCGCCCGGCGGCCCGGTCCTCCGCCACGTCCCGGAGTATGTTGGTAAGCTGGACGGCGCGGCCGAGCTTGTCGGCCAGTTCCTCCGCGCCGGGGTCCGCGTAGCGGAAGATGGCCAGGCAGCCGAGGCCTACGGCGGAAGCCACCTGCCTCATATACTCTTCCAGTTCTTCGAAAGTTTCGTAGCGGGTCTTGACGAGGTCCTGCGCGACGCCTTCCAGCACGGGCAGGAAGTGTCCCGGTTTAAGGGGGAAAGCCCCGACGGCCGCCGCCAGGTCCGTCTCCAGCCCGCCGGCGGGGGCGCCGGAGAAGACACGGCGCAACGCCGCGCGCCAGGCTTCCAGTCCCGCCGTTTTTTGCGCCGCGGTCAGTTCCGGGTCGTCGGCGATATCGTCCACCGCCCGGGCGTAGCCGTAGTAGGCCGAGAGGGCCGCGCGCTGCTCTTTGTCCAGGAAAAGGAAAGCGGGCCTGAAAGACGAGCCCGCTTCGTAAGGTTTTGACATCCGGCTCCGGAGAACGCCTATTTTCCGGCGTTCTCCAGGTAGGTCATGAACTTGCTCCAGCCGGCGGCCTGCTCGAAGGCCAGCTTGGAATAGGTGGGATAGTACTCGATGAGGTTGCCGGGCTTGCCGGGGATATTTATGGCTATGCCGTGCGTATTGGAATACTCTTTGCCGGTGCGGTCCTTGCCCAGCCAGACGTTCTTCACGGTGAGCTCTCCGGTTATGAACCTGTTCAGGTCTTCGCCGGCCGCGGCGGCTTCTTTCGCTCCGGGCAGGGATTTGTCGGCATAGCGCCCGGCCAGCTCCACGAAATTGTAGAGGTCGCCGTAGAAGGAGATCTGTTTGTCCGGGTCGGTGGTCTCGTCGCCGACCTCGAAGCGCAGCACTTCCGTTTTGGCGCGGGCGAGCGCGGCCTTGTCCCCGGCGGCCATCGTCAGCTCGGCCCATTTGGCCGTCTTCCTCGCCAGCAGCGGCAGTTTCGCCGCGCGGATCGCGGACAGCTGCGTGCCGTACTTGGTCTGCTCCAGCATCTGCATGTACTCCGGGCGGGAATACATTTCCTTGAAAGTGTCCACCAGGTAGACGCCGGCCTGCTCGGCGCCGGCCGAGGGGTTCTTTTCCAGCAGCGCGAAGAAATCCTCGAAGTTCAGGCTGGGCAGCTGTATCACTTCCTCGGAAGCTACTATCACGCTGGCCGCGTCCTTGAGTTCGTAGGCCACTTCGGCCATCTGCATGAAGCAGGCCATCGAACCGTACAGGTCAACTTTGCCGGCCTCTTTGAAGATCTTGCCCATCTCCGTGGTGGCGATATAGTTGCCGGTCACGAAATCGTGCGAAATGGATTTGTGCTGCCCGTCCACCAGGTTGTCGCCGGGCTTCTTGGGGTCTATCCAGCCCCAGCCGTGGTCCCAGATCATGAACAGGTACTTCTTGGCGGGGTAGGCGTTGCGCGTCCACTTAAGGAAGGCCGCGGCTTCCTTCCAGTCGCCCATGTCTACGTTGCCGATATCGGCGAGCATAGGGGAGGCGATATGTTCCTTGTCGGCGTCCTTCGTGACGTAATAGCGGCGCACGCCGGCCCAGTCCCCGTCGGCGGTGGTATCGTTGTCCAGGCCTTTGGAGCGGCCTATCTCCACGACTATATTTATCTTTTCGCTGGAACCGACGGTTTCAAAACGGTTGAGGTCGGCGAGGGCGAACGGCTCGATATTGCTCTTGCCGTTCATGAAGACCATTAGCGTCCACTCTTTAGCCGCCGCGGGAGCGGCTGACGGAGCCGGCCTGGACGCGAGTCCTTTGGTCTCGGCGCTAAGACTTTCAAGGGCCTGGCCGGCCGCGGCCGGGGACGCTGCGAGTACGAGGAGGACAAGTGAAATGAGTTTATTCATTCGATATTCCCTTTTAACGGCCCGCTAAAACGCCTGCATTTCCGGAACCTATATATTATTATCGCTGAAAGGCGGAACTGAATCAAGGCCAAAAGTCCTATTTGACCCCGGGCAGTCTGCCGGTGGCCTGCCCCTGGCTGCGTACCCTTTCCGACAGCAGCGCGTCGTAATACTCCAGGAGTTCTTCCCGGTGCGACGCCGTCTTGTAGATCTTGCCGATGGGGAACACGAAGGTGTCCCAGGGCAGCCGCATGGACCAGTGGCCGTCCTCGCCGTCCGTGTGGAACCAGGCGGCCTTGAAATCCTTCGCCAGAATGGCGGCGAGCAGGTGCCCGTAGCAGCGCAGCAGTTTCCAGCCGTCGGCGCTGGGGGGGATGTCCGGCTTGAAATTCTTCTTAAGCGCGAGGTCGAGCTTTATCACCCCGGTGCGGCCCAGCTCGATGCCGGAAGTTTCGGCGAGCGTGGAGATTAGCAGCAGCATCCGCTTGTGCTCGGTCTGCGTGTCCGCCAGCCTCTCCGGGTGGCTGCCCCGCCTTTCCTTGACGGCGTCGCTGCCGGTCAGCAGGCTGCGCGGGCCTTTGACGGCGTCCGTCAGCCATTCGGTGTACTTGACCAGCCAGCCCGTCTCGGGCAGCGTTTCGTCCCAGAGCAGGCGCCACAGCCGCTGTACGGGATAGGTGGTGATCTTCGTTTCCTGCGTGTCGAAGATCATGGGCCAGGCCCAGGGCTCCAGCCCGGCCAGTTTCACCAGGCGGCCCTTGTGCCGCTCCTGCAGGAAATAGCACAGGAAGGCCGCGCATTCCTGGATAAGCCCGGGGGCCGAGGAGAACTTGGCCTGTTTCGTGAACAGGCGGAGCTTTTTTTCCACGTCCGCGAGGCCCTCGCGGTTGAAATGTACTTTGCTGCCGAATTCGCGTTCCAGGTCCGAGGCCAGCTTGAACGCCCCGGAGAGGAAATCCTCGGGGCGCCTCCAGGCGTCGCCGCCGCCGGACGAAGACTGCGGGCCGCTGGAAAAAGACTCGAACCCGGCAGGCTTGCCGAACTGCCTGTTGGAGATGTTCGGGGGCAGCCGCGGGGCCGCGGGCTCGAGTGAGGCTTGTCCGGGTTCGGCCCCCGGCGGCGCGCCGAGGTTGTCCAGCTTGAGCTCGTTCATCCGGCCCGACTCGGGTTGCTCGTTCCCGGAGGGAGCCGGCGTCTTCGCCATCGCCTCCTGCAGGGTTTCCATCCTGAATTCCTGCATCTTGACCGGCCCTGAGGGCTGAGGCGGGGCCTTGCTTCCCAGGTTAAGCGCGGGAGGCAGGCCGGCCTGGGGGGGCGTCCCCGGCTGCGGGCGGCCCCCGGCGGGCGCCTGGGAATATAACTGCGGGGAGACTTCCCCGGAAACGGAGCCGGCCGGCAGCTGGTCTGCGAGCCGCTTGGCCGAGGCGGGGTCCGTGAGCGCGATCCTTGCGGCGATGGCCGCCGCCTCCTGGAACTTGCCGGTGCGTACCAGCGTCGCGGCCAGGTTCGCCAGGGCCTGCAGGCCGGGAGAGAACGCGGCGGCTTTCCGGTAGCAGTCCTCCGCCTGGACGGAGTTGCCCGACCGGAAATAAAGGTTCCCAAGCTGGAAGTACAGCCGCCCCGAGGCGGGGGAAGTGGTCGCGAGGGCGGAGCGCAGGGCGGTGGAGGCGGCGGCCAGGCGTCCCGCGTCTTTCGTCCTGAAAGCTTTTTTCGCGCGCACGGTGCCGAGGCCCGCCAGGGCTTCGGTCTTCTCCAGGGCGGACGCAGACAGGCGTTCAAAGGCCCTTTCGGCGTCGTCGTCGCGGCCTGCCTCCAGGTCCAGCCACGCGGCCTCCAGGGCCCTTTTTTCTTCCAGGGGGGTGCCTGAAGGGACGGCGGCAAGGGCTTCCGCGGCGCGCTGCTGGTTGCCTGTCCTGCGGTGAACGAGGGACAGCAGGAGCAGCGCTTCGGGGCTTTTTTCCGCTTTCAAAATGTCGTAAGCCTCCTGGTAAAGTCCCAGTTCGATAAGGATGGCGCAGAGCGGCATCCGCGCCCCGGAGCCGGCTTTCTCTTCGGCCAGCGTGTAGAAGTAGTGAGCTTTGTGCAGATTACCCGCGCCGGCTTCCCGCGTCGCCGCGAAAACAGGGTCCCCTTCCGCGGCCCCGCCGGCCTGCAGGAACCCGGCAATGAGGGAAATGTCGGCGCGGCCGGCCTTGAGAGAAGACTGCCCGGGCGGGTTGAAGACGAAGAATTCATGCCTGGTGGCGTGGAAAAAAAGCGAAGCCGTTTCCGGCACGGGCAGGGTCAGGTGCGGCGAGGGGGCGGCGGCGGGGTCCGTAAAAGCCGGCAGGTAAGCGCGGTCCCCCTCGGTGTGCTGGACGATGCTGTTGTATTGCAGCTGCCCGGCCTTTTCCGGGGCTACCGGCAAAGACAGGGTTTTGAGCGGAAGGAAAGCGGGCAGCACGGAGAGGAAGGGGTCCCGCGGTCCCTTTAAAATGTTAAAATCAGGCGAAGAGCTGCTCACCCGGAATATTCTATTAAAAGAGGCGGGTGAAAGCAATGAAGAGTCCCGCCGTTGAAGGAAAAACAGTGAAAACGCTGATCATCGCCACTTTTAATCCGCACAAGGTAGTTGAAATAAAGGAGCTCCTGCCCGGGCTTTCCCTGGAGCTGAAATGCCTGGCCGAACTCCCCGGGGCCGTTCCCGCTCCGGAGAACGGCGACACCTTCGAAGCCAACGCGGTGGAGAAGGCGTCCGCCGCCGCGGCTTTTTCCGGCTGCTGGGCGCTGGCGGACGACAGCGGGCTGGAAGTGGACGCCCTGGGCGGGGCGCCGGGCGTGCGTTCCGCCCGTTATGCGGGCGAAGGCCGTTCAGCCGCGGACAATAACGCCAGGCTTTTAGAAGAGCTGTCTGCCGTGCCGGACGGGGCGCGCGCGGCGCGCTTCGTCTGCGCGGTCGCCCTGGTCTCCCCCGGCGGCGGCGCGGTGGTGAAGCGCGGCACGCTCGAAGGCGTCATAACGCGCGCCCCGCGCGGCGCCGGCGGTTTCGGCTATGACCCGCTTTTTGAGGCGCAAAAGACCGGCCTCACGCTGGCCGAACTGTCCTCTTCTGAAAAGAACCTGCTCAGCCACAGGGGCGCCGCGCTGCGCGCGCTGCTGCCGGAACTCGAAGCCCTCGCGGGGGCCTCCCGCTGACGGCAGTTGCCCGTGTAATGCTATAATTAATCCGAATAAAAAAATATGAGGCTGCGGCTATTTCATAAATTCGTCCTGGTCATGGTGCTCGTCTCGGCGCTGCCGATGGCCCTGCTCGGGCTGCGCCTTATCAGCCTGGGCCAGCTGGGCGTGCGCACCGCCATCCTGGAGCTGCACCTGACGGTGGCCGACAAGATCTCCTCCGAAGTCAACTCCTTTATCCGCGGCGCCGACGTTTCCCTCCGGGCCGCCATGTCGGCCATGGGCCTGATGGATTGGGAGAACAAGCAGGTGCTCCTGTCTTCGCTGCTGGAGACGCGCAGGGAAATGAAAGAGATCTCCGTGCTTTCCAAAGAGGGGACGGAGCTGGTCAAGATCCTTTCGCCCTACGGCAGTTCGCAGGAAAGCCTGAAGAGCTACTCTTCCTCCTCGGATTTTAAAAAGGCGCGCGGCGGGCGCCGCGCTATCTCCCTGAACGACAAAGGCTCGTCGGCGGTGTTCTATTACCCTTTCGGCAAGGACATGGCCGTGCGCGCGGTTCTCGACATGTCCCAGTTCATAGCTTCGCTCGACCTCAAGAGGATGGGCTCCGAAGGGTTCCCGCTCATCCTCGACTCTTCGGCCCGCCCGATAGCCTGGCCGGCCGACGTCTCCCCGGAGACCGCGGCCTCGGCGGGCGGCTGGCGCATCTCGAAGGACGCCGTGAAGGCGCTCTCCTCCGGTTCCACCGAATTCACGGACGAGTCCGGTAAAGCCATGCTGGGCGCCTACGCCCCTATCTCCGAGCTGGGCGGGGCGGTGGTGGTCTCCCAGCCCCTGGAGGGCGCCTACCGCTACGCGCTTTTCCTCCGCCGCCAGGCGGTCTACGCCGTGCTGGTGTTCCTGGCTCTTTCTTTAGCGGCGGCCTGGGTGCTCAGCCGCAGCCTGGCCAAGCCCATCACCGCCATCATCCGCGCGGCCGAGGCCGTCGCCTCCGGCGACTTCACGCACAGGGCCGAGGTGAACACCTCCGACGAGCTGAAGGACCTGGGCGAGACCTTCAATAAGATGATAGGCCAGCTCAAGACCTATTCCGACATGCAGGTGGACCGCATCATCCGCGAGCAGAAGAATACCGAGGCGATACTTTTCTCCACGGAAGACGGCATCATCATGACCGACCTGGCCGGCCGGGTCCAGCTGGTGAACCGCAAGGCCCGCTCCGTGCTGGGCCTCGGCCTGGAGAACCCTGTCGACGCTATACCCCTGCCGGACCTGATCTCCGACGCCGGCATGAAAGAGGCGGTCCAGGACGCGTTCACCTCCCGCAAAGATAATTATTTCCGCGAACTGGAAGTGGCGCTGGAGCATTCCCGCCGCGTGTTCAAATGTTTCTCCATCCCGATCACCGCGCCGGGCCACGCCGAGCCGCTGGGCCGGCTGGTGGTCTTCAACGATATCACCCTGGACAAGGAACTGGCCCGCATCAAGGACGAATTCCTTCATTCCATCACGCACGACCTCCGCAACCCGATGGGCGCTATAAAGGGGTTCGTGGAGTTCCTGGTCAAGGAGATCCCGGGCCCGGTGAACGCCGCCCAGAAGAAGATGCTGATCTCCATCGACCGCGCCGCCTTCCGCCTGCTGGGCATGATCAACAACATCCTCGACGTGGCCAAGGTGGAGGCCGGCAAGATGGAGGTCAAACTTGCGCCGGTCAACCTGCGCGAGACGGCCATGCGCGTGATAGAACTGATGGAGTCCCTCGGGCAGCGCAAGCAGCTCCGCTTCGAGCTGGAGGGGGATAAAGAGCTGGTGGTGAGCGCCGACGTCGGGCTCATGGAGCGCATGTTCACCAACCTCATCGGCAACGCCATAAAGTTCACTCCGGAGAACGGCGTCATCACCACGGGCATGACCGACGACGGAAAGAACATCACCGCCTGGGTGCGCGATACCGGCGACGGCATCCCGCCCGAGTACCTCAGCAAGATCTTCGAGAAGTTCGAGCAGGTCAAAGGGCAGAAAGCCGGCGGCACCGGGTTGGGCCTGACCATCTGTAAATACGTGGCGGCCGTCCACCAGGGGAAGATCTGGGTGGAGTCCGAACCCGGCAAAGGCGCGAAGTTCATTTTCTCGATACCGAAGGGCCTGGACAAGAACGAGGCGGGGCAGGTGATAGTGAAGAAGGGGGAAGCTTGAGAAAACTCCTGCTCGCGGTCCTGTTCGCCCTGCCGGGGACCGCCCTGGGCGCGCCCGAAGAGCTGCAGACCGTAGTGGTGCGCCCCGGCGACACGCTCTGGAGCATCGCCAACGTTTACCTTAAAGACCCTACGAAGTGGAACCAGATACTGAAGTACAACAAGCTCCCTTCTTCCGACCCGTCGATAGCCCTGCCGGGCATGGCGCTCAGGGTGCCGATCACGCTCATCAAGGAGCAGTACCGCGCCGCCAAGCTGGTCTATTTCCTCAACGACGTCCTTTACCGCCGCACCGGCGACTCCGACTGGAGCTCCGCGGCCATGAAGATGGACCTTTTCAAGAACGATACCATCCGCACCAAGGTGGACGCGCGGGCGGACGTGAAATTCTACAGCGGGGAACTGCTGAGCCTTTACGCGAACTCCATCGCCGTGCTGCGCCCGCCGGGCAAAAAGAACGTCGACGTGGAACTTAAGGCGGGCGAGATGCGCGGCCTCCGTTCCCGTGTGGTCACCGCCTCCGCCAGGATAACCCCGAAGACCAAGGACACCGAGTTCGGCGCCAGGGTGAAGGAAGACCTGACGACGCTGGTGCAGGTCTACAAAGGAAAGGCCGACGTGGAAGCCCAGGGCAAGACCGTAGAGGTCCGGGAAGGTTTCGCCTCCGAGGTCAAGCTGGACATGCCGCCCTCGGCGCCGGTGGAACTCCCGCCGTCGCTCGAGTTCGACCAGCAGTCCCATACCAAGCTGGGGGCCGCCAACCCGAAGCTCAGCATGGACGGCGGCGTGGTCTCGCTCAACATGAAGAACGCCGGGAAGGCCCCGGACGTCCGCGCGAAGCTGCCCGACGCCGGCACCATGAAGCAGGTCCCTTCGGTAGACCTCAGGGACAAGAACCTGTCCGCGGAGGAGGCGATGAAGATGATCTCGGTGGCCAACCCGGTCCAGGCCTACCATCTCCAGGTCTCAAGGGAACAGGCCTTCACCACCCTGGTCCTGGACAAGAATTACGACGCTTTCGAAACGATAGACCTCAACGACACGTTGCCGCCCGGCAACTACTGGATGCGCGTTGCCCTGGTGGACCTGCTGGGTTTCCAGGGAAAGTATAATACGCCCCGGCAGATCAAAGTCGGACGGTAACAACCGTGATCCCCGTCAGAGTTATCCCCTTGCTCCTGCTCCTCACCTCGCCCGCTTTGTGCGTGCCGGAAAAGCCCGGCGTCAGGACCGTCTGGGACCGCATCATGGAAGCCCAGAGCGCCGTGAACCTGCGCAAGGGCTACGCGCTCATGGGCGAAATGAACTACCCGGCCGCCGCGGACGAATTCTTCAAGGCGGTGCAGATAAGCCCCGGGGATCCCATGCCGCGCCTGTTCTACGGCTCCGCGCTGTACTGGCTGGGGGAGCCGCAGAAAGCCCTGGACGAATTCGAAGAGGCCCTGCGCCTGGACCCGGAGAACTCCATGGCCTACCAGCTGCGCGGGATAGTGCGCGCCCGCGACGGGCTGTACAGCGAGGCGCTCGAGGATTTCCTGCTGGCCGAGCGCTTCGGGCCGGACCGTGCCGACGTGAAAATGAACGCCGGGTCCATCTACCACGTAACGGGGAATTACGGCAAGGCGCTGGATTATTTCCGTTCGGCCGTGCAGCTCGACCAGGCCAACCCGCTGTACCGCTACCAGCTGGGCCTGTTCTATTCCCGCCTGGGCCGCTACGACCAGGCCTCGGCCGAGCTGGAAAGAGCGGTAGCGCTGTTCCCGGATTACGAGGACGCCATGCTCGAGCTCGCCGTGCTGCGCGAGCGCGACGGGAAGCTGGACTCCGCCATAAAGCTATACCGCCGGGCGCTCTCGGTCAAGCCCCGCGATTCGGTGGCCAGGTTCCGCCTGGCCTGGGCCCTGGCCAAGGCCGGCAGGGACAAGGAGATATCCAAGGCGCTGGAGGGCGCGTTCCTGCTGGCCCCGCCCAATGAAAAAGGCGGCATCTCGATGGGGCTCGCGTACACCGGGGGCGCGGAACGGCAGCCCGGCGCCGCCGCCCCGCCCGCGGGAGGCCCGCTCATGTCTGCTCTCAGCCGCATTCCGCCGGAGCAGGAAGCCAAGGTCGGGCTGGAGATGCTGGAGACCCCCAAGGCCGTGCTCCCGGAACACGGCGCGGCCGGCGGCGAAGGCAAGCTCGCGCTGGCGCTGAAACGCCCCAGGGTGAGCTATACCAAGCGCGAATATTTCCTGCCGGCCTCGGCGCCGGAAGAGCGCCTCAAGCGCATAAACGAGATCTCCGCCGAGGCGGAAAAACTTATGAAGAGCGTCTCCTCCCTGAGCGACGCGCGGCTGAACTTCGGCATAGAGACCAGCGTCCCGGCCGGCAAGTCCGAAGAGAAGAAAAAACCGCTTTATGTGCCCCGCGACGTCGGCAACGACATGGGGCTCTGGATCATGGGCGACAGCTGGCTGGAGAACGTCGGCGAAGCCGTAGAAGAAATGGATGAGCATCCGGCCGGCCGCAAGCCCGGCCTGCGCACCGTCCGCGGGCTGGGCTACCTGCTCCTGGGCGAAGCCGCCCGCGCGCTGGACGATTTCGACGCGCCCGGCGTGCAGGCCGCCCTCGGGCGCAGCGCCGCCTGGGTAGCGGCCGGGGATACCGCCCGCGCGCTGGCCGCGTGCCTGGACGCGCTCAAGCTCGAGCCGGAAAACGCCACGGCCAGGTCCAACCGGAGCTGGCTGGAGGTTAAGAAATGAACGTTCCGCCGTCGACGGTGAACCTGGTCTTCACTTTTTCCAGCTACCCGCTGAAAGAACGCCTTGCCGCCAGGCTCTGCGGTATTTATTCGCGGTGGCTGGGCGGTTTCCGCACCCTTGAGGCCAGGGAGGGGAGTTCCCGGGGGGGGTACGAACTGGAGGCGCTCGGGGGCGGCCGCGCGCTGCTGGCGTCCAAGAGCCTGGTTTCCACGGCGTCCTTCAATAAATACGGCCTGAACCTGGACGCGCTGGAAAAGACCGCTTTGCCCGCCCTGGAGCGGGCGGCCGCCGGCGGGCGCGTGCTGCTGCTGGACGAGCTGGGCCCCATGGCGCTCAAGTCGGAAAAGTTCACGGCGAAAGTGGTGGAGCTGCTTTTCTCGCCCGCCCCGTGCCTGGTCTTCCACCGGAGGGGGGCGAAGATCTTCGAAAAAGCGTTCTCTGAAATGACCGATACTGTTATAATTGAGCTTGCCCCCGAGAACTGGGACAGAGCGGTGGCCGCGGCGCAGTCCTGGCTGGACGGCCGGGTGCGCCTGATGGAGAAATAAGAAATGGATTACACAACTGACTTCCCGCTGGAGAACGTAAAGAAAGCGCACTTTATCGGTATAGGCGGCATAGGCATGAGCGGCATAGCCAGGCTGATGCTGGCCGCCGGCTTCCGGGTCTCGGGTTCGGATAACGGGGAATCCGAAATAACCGCCGGGCTGAAAAAAGAAGGCGCCGCGGTCCGCGTCGGGCACGCCGCGGCCAACCTCGGCGACGCCGATATCGTCGTGATCAGTTCGGCCATCAAGCCGGACAACCCGGAGCTCAGGGCCGCCCTGGCGCGGGGCGTCAAGGTCGTCAGGCGCGCGCGCATGCTTTCCAAGATAGCGGAGCTGAAGAAGACCATCACCGTGGCCGGCAGCCACGGCAAGACCACCACCACTTCCATGGTCTCCTCGGCCCTGCTGTCCGCCGGCGCCGGCGCCACCACCGTCGTCGGCGGCATCTTCAAGAATATCGGCTCGAACGTGAGCCTCGGCAAAAGCGAATACTTCGTGATGGAAGCCGACGAGTCCGACGGCTCTTTCCTCGACTATACGCCGCTGGTGGCCTGCGTCACCAACATAGATTCCGACCACCTGGACCATTACGGCGACATGAAAACGCTCAAGGAAGCCTTCCTGCTGCACCTCGCCCGCGTGCCGTTCTACGGGCGGGCGATCCTCTGCTCCGACGATCCCGGCGTAGCGGCGGTGCTGGGCGGCGTAAAATGCCCGTACGAGACCTACGGCCTCACCGGCCGGCCCGACTGGACGGCGTCCGGCATAAAGCTCCTGCCCGGCGGCGGCAGTTCTTACACGGCCAGGTTCCGCGGCGCCGTGAAAGGCCGCGTGACGCTGCACGCGGCGGGGCGCCATAACCTGCTTAACTCGCTCTGCGCGCTGGCGGCCGGCTCCTACCTCGGTTTCGACTTCGCCAGCCTCGCGGCCGGCATCGAGAACTTCAAGGGCGTGAAGCGGCGCATGGACCGCCACGGCACGGCGGCGGGCGTGGAGTTCATCGACGATTACGGGCATCACCCCACGGAAATAACGGCGACCATAGCCGCCGTCAGGGAACTGTTCCGCGGCCGCAGCCTCAAGGTCATCTTCCAGCCGCACCGGTACAGCCGCACCAAGATCCTGCTCAAGGAGTTCGCTCGCGCTTTCCCGGGGGCCGACAGGATCTACCTCATGGATATTTACGCCGCCGGCGAGAAGCCCCTGCCCGGGGTTTCCTCGGGCCGGCTGCTCGCCGAGATGCGCCGCGCCGGCCTGAAGGCCGAGGCTTTTCCCGGCAGCCTGGAGGCCGCAAAGGAGCTGAAGCCGGGCGACGTGCTGCTTACCGTCGGGGCCGGGGACGTCTGGAAGACCGGCGAGGACATAAAGCTCAAGCTGGAGATGTTCGCCTGAACTGATGCCCAAATACAGCCAGGTCTTCCTGCACGACAAGAACGTCCGTTCGCGCATCGCCGCGGCGGCCGGCGAGGCTCAGTTCGAGCTCCTGGTGGAGATCGGGCCCGGCAAAGGCGCGCTTACGGGGCTCCTGTTCCCCGAGTACGGCCCCCGCCTGCTGGCGGTGGAGATCGACCCCGCGATGGCGGCCATACTCAAGGCGGCCCATCCCGGCCTGGAGCTCATCAACCGCGATTTCATGGAGCTGGACCTGCCGGCACTCACGGCGGGCAGGAAGACGGCCTTCATCGGCAACCTGCCTTACGAATGTTCGACGGCGATCCTGGAGAAGACCCTGGCCTGCCCCGACTTCGAGCTGGGCGTGTTCATGTTCCAGCGCGAGGTGGCCCGCAAGATCTGCGCCCGCCCCGGCGCTCACGATTACAGCTACCTCTCGGTGATCTCTCAGGCCCAGGCGCAGGCGGAGCTGCTGCTCGACGTCCCCGCCGGGTGCTTTACCCCGGTCCCCGAAGTGGATTCTTCCGTGCTCGTCTTCAGGCCCCGGAGGGCGCTGCCCTCCCCGGCCGCTTTCGCCGCTTTCTCCTCTTTCCTGAAAGCGGCTTTCGCTCACCGGCGCAAGACGCTGATCAACTCGCTGGCTCTTTCCGGGAAATACTCGAAAGCGGGCGTCTCGGCCATCCTGGAAAAACAGGGCCATAAACTCACCTGCCGGCCGCAGGAACTGACGGGGGCGGAGTTCCTCGCGCTCCTGCGGGAATTGGAGAAGATATGAAGAAAATAGCCGTCCTGCCGGCCTACAACGCCGAGCTCACTCTGGTAGAGACCGTCAAGTCGATCCCGCGCGGGTCCGTGGACCAGATCATCCTCGTGGACGACTGTTCCAGAGACGGCACTTATGAGCTCGCGCTCAAGCTGGGGCTTAAAGCTTTCAGGCACGAAAAGAACAAGGGCTATGGCGGCAACCAGAAGACCTGCTACGAAAAGGCACTTTCGGAAGGCGCCGAAGTGGTGGTCATGCTGCACCCGGATTACCAGTACGACCCCCGCGTCGTGCCTTTCATGACGGGCATTATCGAGAGCGGGATCTGCGACGTGGTGCTCGGCAACCGCATAAGGACCCGCCGCGAGGTGCTTACCGGGGGGATGCCGCCGTACAAGTACGTGGCAAACCGGGGGCTGAGCATGATAGAGAACCTGCTGACCGGGCAGAACCTGGGGGAATGGCACAGCGGCCTGCGCGCCTATTCCCGCAAAACCCTGGAAACCATTAACTGGCGGCTGAACTCGGACAACTTCGTTTTCGATTCCCAGTTCCTGTTCGAGGCCGCCCACGCGGGGCTGCGCATAGGCGATATCCCGGTGCCCGCCAAATATTTCCCGGAAGCTTCCTCCATCAAGCTGACCGCCAGCATAAATTACGGCAACCAGACCCTCCTGGCCCTGGCCGAGTACCTGGCCAATACGTGGGGGCTGGTCAGTACCGCCAGGTATACGCCGGGGAAATAGACCGGTCGGCGCCGTAAAATTGTATAATTTACGATATCTATCGTTATCTTCGCGGGAGTCCCGCGCGGTTAATCTATGAATATACATTCCAAACGTATCAAAGACCTGCAGAAGCTGCTCAAGCGGGAGAAACTCGACGCCCTGGTCCTGGGCCGCACGCTGGAGACCGGGTTCCTTACCGGCTTTCACCTCGACGGGCTGCTCATGCTGGTCTCGCGCTCCTCGGCCTGGGCTTTCATGCCCAAGATGCTGCTGGCCGACTTCAGCTCCAAGGTGGATTTCGTGCGCGCCTCCTCTCCGGACAGCCTGCTCGACGGGGTGGCTGCCGCGGTTAAAGAGAATAAGCTCAAAAGGACGGCGTTCGAGCCCGAGACCGAAAGCTATCTCCGCGGCAATCTCTGGAAGAAACGCGGCTTTCTCGAACACAAGGGGCTTACCGCCTCGCTGCGCTGCGTCAAAGAGGGCGAAGAAATAGAGACCATCAGGAAGTCCTGCCGCATAGCGGCGAAGGCCATCCGCCTGGTCAGGCCGCATATAAAGACCGGCCGCACCGAGCGCTCCGTCGCGTTGGAGCTCGAGCACGTTATGCAGGCCATGGGCGCCAAGGGCCCTTCCTTCAACCTTATCGTGGGCTTCGGCCCCAACTCGGCCCTGCCCCACCACGAGACTTCCGAGCGCCGGCTGAAGAACAACGAGGCCGTGCTGGTGGATTTCGGCTGCGTCTATAAGAACTATTGCTCCGACATCACCCGCACCTGGTTCCACGGCCGTCCGACGGAGGAGTTCCGCAAAGTCTATGCCATCGTCGCCGGGTCCCACAAAGCCGGGCTGGCCGCCGTGAAGGCCGGGCTCAAAACGCGCGCGCTGGACGCCGCCTGCCGCGACCACATAGCGGCCGCCGGCTACGGGCAGTATTTCATCCACAGTACCGGCCATGGGGTAGGCCTGGAGATACACGAGGCGCCCTCCATCAGCACCAAGTCGGAGGAGAGCCTTAAAGAGGGAATGACGGTCACGGTGGAGCCGGGCATCTACCTGCCGGGAAAGTTCGGGGTGCGCATAGAAGATTCGGTCCTTGTGAAAAAGAACGGCTGCGAGATCTTAACGAAATAACAGGAGGAGAGAATGGCCATCGCGATAATAGTGCTGGTAGTTGTCGGTTTAGGGGTTGTCGTGGTTTTCAACAACCTGGTCGGGCTCAGGAACCAGGTGCTCAACGCGTTCAGGCAGATCGACGTGCAGCTCAAGAGGCGCCACGACCTGATCCCCAACCTGGTGGAATCGGTGAAAGGCGAGATGAAATTCGAAAAAGAGACGCTCGAACGCGTTATCCAGGCCCGCACCGCCGCCGTGTCCGCCGGCCAGGGCGGGAATATGGCCGACGTGATGGCCAAGGAAGGCATGCTTACCCAGGCGCTGGGGCGGCTGATGGCCATCTCCGAGAATTATCCCAACCTCAAGGCGAACGAGTCAGTGAGGACGCTCATGGAAGAGCTGACGCATACCGAGAACCAGATAGGCTTCTCCCGCCAGTTCTACAACGACGTCGTGACCAAGTTCAACACGAAGCAGCAGGTCTTCCCTACTAACCTGTTCGCGGCCATGCTGGGCTTCTCGCCTTCCGCCCTGTGGGAACTGCCCGCGGACTCGCCCGAGAGGGAAAACCCCAAGGTGAACCTGGCGGTATAAGGCTCAAGCAGGCGTCGGGAGCCGGGGATCCGGAAAAGCAGCTGTTTCCGGTTCCCGGTTCCCGATCCTTGATCGCTGACTCCCGATTCCCTTAGATGAATATCTACGAACAACAGGCATCCAACCGGCGCATGACCGCCGGCATCATGTTCGTGTTCATCGCGTTCTTCCTCGTCATCGGCCTGGGCTTCGATTTCTTCTACCTGAACTTCAACCCGACGGTAGACGCCCAGGCGCAGTACAAGTGGAACCCCAACGGCTATTACGAGGCGCAGGCCTCCGGCGCCTCGACGGTGCCTTTCGGGACCATCTTCTCCCTGCTCTTCGGCGTCGGCCTGGCCGCCAACGGCCTCTACAACGGGGCGTCCATGGTGCTGCGCTCCACGATGGCGCGCCGCGCCCTTGCCTCCAACGACAAGGAGAAGCAGTTCCTTAACGTGGTGACGGAAATGGCCACCGCCGCCGGCCTGCCCGTGCCGGCGGCCTATATCGTCCCCGACCCGGACCTGAACGCTTTCGCCACCGGCATGAACCCGGCTACTTCCGTGATAGCCGTCACGGAAGGGCTGCTGAACGCCCTGAACCGCGAGGAGCTGCAGGCCGTAGTGGCCCACGAGATGAGCCACATCCGCAACTACGATATACGCCTCATGACGGTCACGGCCGCCCTGATGGGCGCCATAGCCCTGATCAGCGATTTTGCCGGGCGCAGCTCGCGCTACGGGCGCAGGACTACCGGCCTCTCTTCTTCCGGCGGTTCCAACCGCAAGGGCGGGGCCGTAATTTTCTTTGTTATCTGGCTCCTGCTGGTCCTCTTGGCCCCGCTTATCTCGCGCATGCTGGCCATGGCCATCTCCCGGCAGCGGGAGTTCCTGGCCGACGCGAGCGGGGCCGAGATCACGCGCAACCCGGTGGCGCTTATCTCCGCGCTCGAGAAGATCCGGGCGGCGGTCACGCCGACCAACGCGATAAACAACGGCGTGGCGCATATGTGCATAACCGATCCCCGCGGCAGCCTTATCGAGGAGAAGGCGGGCTTCGCGGCGGACCTGCTGGCCACGCATCCGCCGATGGAAAAGCGGATACTGGCGCTTAAGGTGATGGCTTACCAGGCCGATAAGCCCGCCGCTTAAAGATTTTCAACGCTACACAATTAGGAGAACGTAATGATACTGGCAACGCAATTCAAAGAAGGCAACATCTTCATCAACGAGAACAACCAGATGGTGGAGGTGATGACCGTGCAACACCACCGGAAATCCCAGGCCCGCGCCGTGGTCCGCGTGAAACTTAAGAACGTGGAGACCGGCTCGATCATAGAGACCGCGTACCGCCCCGAGGATAAATTCAAGGACGTCATGGTGGAGAAGCGGCCCAAGACTTACGTTTACGCCGAGGCCGACATGGCCTTCTTCATGGACGACACCACCTTCGAGCAGGTGGGCCTGCCCAAGGAGAAGATAAAGGCCATGCTGCCCTATATGACCGAGAACATGGCCGTAGAGGGCATCTACCTCAACGACGCCTTCTTCACCATCCAGCTGCCCGCCAACCTGGTGATGACCGTCACCTACACCGTGGACGGCGTGCGCGGCGACACCGTCTCCAACACCATGAAGGACGCCACGGTGAACACCGGCCTGGTAGTGAAGGTGCCCATGTTCATCAACGAAGGCGACCAGATCCGCGTGGATACCCGGACCGGCGCGTACGTGGAGCGCGTTTCCAAATAAAATGATAAAAGCCGTCATCCTCGACATCGACAATACCCTGATGGACTTCATGCGCATGAAGCGCGCCGCCGTCGACGCGGCCGCCGACGCCATGATCGACGCCGGCCTCGCGATGAACAAGCAGGACCTGGTGGAGAAGATCTTCAAGATCTACTGGGCGGAGGGCATAGAGGACCAGAACATCTTCGACAAGGTGCTGATGAAGGAATTCGGCAAGGTGGACTACAAGATCCTCGCGGCCGGCATCATCGGCTATAAGCAGGCCAAGGACGGGCACATGAAGCTTTACCCGCATGTGCGCCTGACCCTGACGGAGCTGCTCAAGGGCGGGATAAAGATGGGGGTGCTCTCCGACGCGCCCCGCTTGTCCGTCTGGATGCGTATCGTCGGGCTGGGCCTGCACCATTACTTCGAGCACGTGGTCACGTTCGACGACACGGGCGAGAAGAAGCCCTCTCCCAAGCCGTTCAAGAAGATCCTCGAACTGATGGAAGTGGAGCCGGCCGCCGCCATCATGGTGGGGGACTGGGCCGAGCGCGACGTGAAGGGCGCCAAGGCCTTCGGCATGAAGACCGCGTGGGCCAAGTACGGCAACGAGTTCGATACCCCGGTGTCGGGGGCGGACTACGAACTGGACGATATTTACGACCTCGTCGGGATAATCAGGAGGGATAATGCGAAACATAATTAGGGCTCTGGTCCTTTGCGCGCTGACCGCCTCCGCCGCTTCCGCGCTCGACGTCACGGCAACCGAGCCCGCGGCGATAAAGGGCGCCGCTAAAGGGGATTTCTCGTTCAAGGGGCTGACGGTAAGAGGCATAACCTGGGAAAAGGACGCCGTGGTAATGCCCGTCACCGAGAATAAGGGCCGCACCTACTTCGACGTCAAGCTGCTGTCGAAGAAGCTTTACGGCAAGCTGGAGACCTGCTTCAAGAGCGGCTGCGCCAGGCCGCCGGCCAGGGTCCCGGGCCCGGTCGTGAAGGTAGACGCCGTCAAACCGCTTAAGTCCAAGTCCCGCGTGGCCAACGCCGAGCTTTCCTTCGACGGCGAACTCATGGTGGTGGTCGGCATAATGGCCTCCTCGAAGGAGCCCGGCACCATCTGGCTGGCTTTCCCGGAAACCGTGGACTTCAAGGACGAAGCCCTGAAAGCCTCCGTTGAAAAGTCGGTGAAGGACGCCTGGGGGAAAAAGGCCGATTAATGCCATTTTACGGGCCGGTCCGCCGGCTTCTGCCCGCCGCGCTTTTAGCGCTTGCCGTTCTGCCCGCGCACGCGCTGAGGACCGAAAGTTTCTTTTCGTCTTCGGGCGCCGGGGCCGGAAAGCTTGAGGTTGCCAGCGGCTCCTCCATGGTCCGGTTCAGGACCGGGGTGTCGTCCGCGGCCGCCTCGGCCGCGCTTGAAGGCGCCGGCTTCCAGGTCCGCGGCTATATCGGCGGGACGGGCTGGGCGGAGGTGGGCCTTCCCGAGGGCATGTCCGTTTCACAGGGCCTCTCTCTCCTCTCCAGCCTGGGGGCTGTCGAGGCGGCGGCGCCCAACCGGATTTTCCGCCCTAACCGCGTTCCCGACGACCCTTTCGTCGGCAGCCAGTACGCTTTATCGCGCATCGAGGCTTTTGGCGCCTGGGAATACGAGACCGGCTCGTCCAGCCGCGCCACCGTCGCCATCATCGACACCGGGATAGACGCCTCGCATCCGGAGCTTTCCGGGAAACTTTCAGGGACCAGCCGGGCCTTCAATCCGACGAACGGCGCGGCCTCCAATAACCAGCCTCCCACCGCGGCCTGCAATCACGCTACAAGGGCCGCCGGCGTGGCCGCGGCCGCTTCCGGCAACGCTCTCGGGGTCGCGGGCGTTTCCTGGGGCGCAAGGCTCATCTCGCTGAAGGTCTTCGACACCGCCGACTGCTACAGCGACTGCGGGGATAAGCCCGGCCACGCCTGCGGCACGAGCGAGGTCTCCATCGCGGCGGCGATCAACGACGTCCGGTCGCTCCACAACGGCGCGCAACTGGGCAAGGTGATAGTCAACATGAGCCTGGGGTCCATAGGCGGCTGCTCCGTGGCGCTGCAGACCGCGGTGACCAACGCGGTTAACGACGGGCTGCTGCTCTTCGCCGCGGCCGGCAACGACTCCGCCACCCTTATGGATTCGCCGTCCAACTGCACCGGGGTGGTAGCCGTAGGGGCTACGGACTCCGCCGACAACCTGGCCTCTTTTTCCAACACCGACACCCGGCTGATGACCGCCGGCATCACCGCCCCGGGGGTGGAGATCTACACCACCGACATCAGCAGCAGCTACGTCCCGGCCAGCGGCACTTCTTTCTCTTCCCCGATGTCCGCGGGCCTCGCCGCGCTGTTGTGGTCGGCCAAGCCGGCGGCCTCGGCCGCCGATATAAAAGGCTATATGATGGATTCCGCCGACGACCTGGGCGCGCCGGGGCCGGACCGCGAATACGGCCGGGGGCGCATAAACGCCCTCAAAGCCATACGCCTGGCGCTGGGCGTAACCAAAGATTATAAGGGCGACTCCAGGGCCGTGGCCTATCCGAATCCTTTCAGGCCGAAGCTGCACCGCATGGCCACCATAACGGTGCCGGACTCGCTGCGCTCCGGGAACTCCGAAGTGAAGATCTACACGCCCGAGGGCGAGCTGGTGCGCAAGCTCGACAGCCTGGCCTGGGACGGCAAGAACGACGCCGGCGCCGGGGCGGCCAGCGGGGTATATCTATTCCGCGTAAAAACGACGGCCGGCTCGGCGGTGGGGAAAATGGCGCTTATCCGCTGAGGCTGGGAGGGGAAAGTGCGGGTTTACAACAAGACAAAAGACCTGATGGTCAGTTCCTCGGCGGGACGCGCCGATACTTTTTCCGCCCGGCTTTTCGGGCTTATCCCGCGCCGCAGCCTCGGGGCGGAAGAGGGCCTGTGGCTGGAGCCCTGCGCCATGATCCATATGTGCTTCATGAACTTCCCCATAGACGCGGTCTTCCTGGGAAGGGACATGAAGGCGCTCCGCGTGATAGAGGGCCTTAAACCGTGGCGGTTCTCCCCGTGGGTTTACGGGGCGCGCGGGGTGCTGGAGCTGCCCGCGGGCCGCTGCGGGGGGCGTATTTCGGAGGGCGATGTCCTGGAGTTCCGGGACTAATGTGCCCCGCGTCTTGTATCGGGTGTTGAATATAATTATAATTACAGGTTGATATGGCCGTTGCAAAAGGACTTCAGCGCAAACGCAATATGAGGGAGATCCTCATAGAGGAAAAGCTTTTGACCGAAGAACAGTGCAAGGCCGCCGAGGAAACGGCTAAAAAAGAGAGCAAGCCTCTGCAGCTTTTCCTGCTTGAACAGAAGCTCGTTCCCGAGCTGAAACTCCTAAAACTTCTCGCCGACGAATGGGGCTTCAAGGCCATAGACCTGGGCAAAATGGAAGTGCCCGCCGAGATAGCCCAGATGCTGCCGGAGGCGATGGGCCGCAAACATATCTGCGTTCCTTTCGCCAGGCAGGATAATTCCCTTTTCCTGGCGATGGCCGATCCCCGCGACTTCCTCCTGCTGGAAGATATAGGCCTGCGCACCGGCCTTGATATAAAGCCTTACCTCGCGCTGGTGCCGTGGATCTTCAAGACTTTGGACACCGTTTACGGCAAACAGGACAGCGCCCAGGTGGCGCAGCTGGTGGAATCCGTCCAGAAGTCCCAGGAGGCCGCGGTCCCCGGCGAGGAAGGCAGCTTCTCCCTGGCCGCCGAGGCCGACAAGAAGGACATCAGCGACGTGGACGCGAGCGCTCCCGAAGTGGAAAAGCTGGTGAACGCCATAATCCTGGGCGCGCTTAATATGAAGGCTTCCGACATTCACGTCGAGCCTTTCGAAGACCCTAACGGCAAGAATTCCAAGGTGCTGGTGCGCTACCGCGTGGACGGCATGCTGCGCCCCGCTTCTTTCACTATCCCCTGGGCCTTCCGCCAGGCCATCGCCGCCAAGATCAAGATCATGGCCAGCCTCAATATCACCGAGCGGCGCATCCCCCAGAGCGGCCGTATCCAGATCATCGCCAAGGGCAACCCCATAGAGTTCCGCGTGGAAATGGTCCCGACGGTTTTCGGCGAATCCTGCGTCATGCGTATCCTGGACCGCTCTTCGGTGCGCGTGGATATCAAGATCATGGGCTTCCTGCCCGACACCGAAGCCAAGCTGCTGCAGCAGTTCGCGGGCATCGGCGGCAAAAAGAATTTCGGCCTGGTGCTGGTCTGCGGCCCGACGGGTTCCGGTAAATCGACTACCCTTTACGGCTGTCTTAACTACGTCAACCGCCCCGACATCAAGATCCTTACGGCCGAGAACCCGGTGGAATACAATATCGACGGCATCGTGCAGGTGCCCGTCAATCCCGACGTGGCGCTGGGCGGCGGCAAGAAATTCGACTTCGCCTCCGCGCTCCGCTCGTTCATGCGCCTCGACCCCGACGTTATCATGGTCGGCGAGATCCGCGACGAAGAGACCGCGCATATCGCGCTGGAAGCCGCCATGACCGGCCACCTTGTGTTCTCCACCATTCATACCAACGACGCCCCTTCCGCGCTGGAACGCCTTACGCAGATGGGGCTGCCGCGTTTCGTCGTGGCCAATACCATGAAGGCCGTGCTGGCCCAGCGCCTCGCCCGGCGCCTCTGCAAGGACTGCAAGGTGGAA
>Ga0154587_185_pt1 | contig 64316 bp, 43 predicted proteins | sample RifGroF2_FD_116016 | JGI IMG/M metagenome (GOLD analysis project Ga0154587, IMG submission 116016) | Elusimicrobia bacterium GWF2_62_30 | reverse complement strand
GTGGTCCAGGCCGCCGTAGCCTATGTCGTAGGCCCAGCCGTCGCCGCCCAGGATCCAGACGCTCTTCTTGATGAGGTAGTCGGCCAGGGTGCCCAGGCGGGCGGCCTGCTCGCCGCCGGCGGTGACCAGGGCCTTCTTCAGGTCGGTGATGCGGCCGCGCTGCTGTTCTATGCCGGCCCAGTCTTCCTGGTTCGCGTTAAGGATGTCGTCGCACAGCTTGGCCTGCGCTTTCAACTGGCCGTCTTTCATGGCGGTCAGCAGTTCGCGGGCTTCGCCGCCCATCTTGTCGTAGGCCAGGCGCATGCCCAGGCCGAACTCGGCGTTGTCCTCGAACAGCGAGTTGCTCCAGGCCGGGCCTTTGCCGTCTTCGCGGGTGCAATAGGGCGTGGTGGGCAGGTTGCCGCCGTAGATGGACGAGCAGCCGGTGGCGTTGGCCACGGTGAGGTGGTCGCCGAACATCTGCGTCATCAGCTTTACATAGGGCGTCTCGCCGCAGCCGGCGCAGGCGCCGGAGAACTCGAACAGCGGGCGCACCAGCTGGCTGCCCTGTACGGTGTTGCGGTTGACCTTGGATGAACCCTCGTCCTTCAGGCTGAGGAAGAACTTGAAGTTCTCGCGCTCGGTCTCGCGCAGCGGGGGCTGCGGGGCCAGATTGATGGCTTTCTTGCCGCTTTCCTTGCCGTCCTTGCGCTCCTTGCCGGGGCAGCTGTACACGCAGGCGCCGCAGCCGGTGCAGTCTTCCACGGCGGTCTGCACGGTGAACTTGAGGCCTTTCAGGGCCGGGGCCTTGGCGTCAACGGACTTGAAGGTCTTGGGGGCCTTGGAAAGCTCCGCGCCGTCGTAGGCCTTGATGCGGATAGCGGCGTGCGGGCAGACCAGGGAACAGAAGCCGCACTGTATGCACAGCTCTTTCTCCCAGACCGGGGTCTCGAGGGCGATATTGCGCTTCTCGTACTGGCTTGTGGCGGTAGGGAAGGTGCCGTCCACGGGCATGGCGCTCACGGGCAGGCCGTCGCCGCGGAACGCTATCATCTCGCACAGCGTCTCGCGCACGAACTTCGGGAAGCCCTCCACGGTGCAGGAGCGCACGATCTTGCTATCGGCTTTGCCGATCTTCACTTCCGCGATGGCGGCCAGGGTCTGGTCGACGGCGGCGTAGTTCTGGTTGACCACTTCGTCGCCCTTCTTGGCGTAGGTCTTCTTGATCGAGGTCTTGATAGCGGCTATCGCCTCGTCCTTGGGGAGGACGCCGGAGATGCCGAAGAAGGCGGTCTGCATGATGACGTTGATGCGCGCGCCCATGCCGGTGGCTTCGGCGATCTTGGAGGCGTCGATCACGTACATCTTCAGCTTTTTGGCGATGATGTCATGCTGCACCTCTACGGGCAGCTTGTCCCAGACCTGGTCGGCCGGGAACGGGCTGTTGAGCAGGAAGATGCCGTTGTCTTCGGCGCGGTTGAGCATTTCGTATTTCTCGAGGAAGCTGAACTGGTGGCAGCCTATGAAGCGGGCCTTCGAGACCAGGTACGGCGCGCGGATGTAGTTACGCCCGAAGCGCAGGTGCGAGGCGGTCATCGAGCCGGCTTTCTTGGAGTCGTACACGAAGTAGCCCTGCGCGAACTGGCCGGTCTCTTCGCTGATGATCTTTATGGTGTTCTTGTTGGCGCCCACGGTGCCGTCGGAGCCCAGGCCGAAGAACAGCGCGCGGAAGGTGTCCGCGGGCTCGGTGGTGAAACCCTCGTCGTACTTCAGGCTGAGGTTGGTCACGTCGTCGTTGATGCCCACGGTGAAGCTGTTGAGCGGCTTGGCGGCGGACAGGTTCTCGAACACGGCCTTAGCCATGGCCGGGGTGAACTCCTTGGAGCCGAGGCCGTAGCGGCCGCCGACTATGACGGGGAGTTCCTTGAGCTGGCCGGCTTTGTAAGCGGCGGCGCAGACGGTCACGACGTCCTGGAACAGCGGTTCGCCCAGGGAGCCCGGCTCCTTGGTGCGGTCGAGGACGGAGATGGATTTAACGGTCTTGGGGAGGGCCTTTATGAAATCAACTTCAGAGTAGGGCCTGTAGAGGCGCACTTTCAGTACGCCCACCTTCTCGCCCTTGGAGACGAGATAGTTCACGGTGTCCTCCAGGACGTCGGCCCCGGAAGCCATCACTACCACGACCTTCTCGGCGTCGGCGGCGCCGACGTAGTCGAACAGGTTGTATTTGCGGCCGGTCAGCTTCTCGAACTGGCCCATGGCCTCTTTGACCATGGTGGGCACGGCGGCGTAGAACTTGTTGCCGGCTTCGCGGCCCTGGAAGAACACGTCGGGGTTCTGCGCGGTGCCGCGGAGCACGGGGTGCTCGGGGTTAAGGCCGCGCATCTTGTGCTCGGCGATGAGCTTCTCGCTGACCATGCTGCGCATGACCTCGGCGGACAGCGGCTCCACCATGTTCAGCTCGTGGCTGGTGCGGAAGCCGTCGAAGAAGTGCAGGAACGGCACGCGGGTCTTGAGCGTGGCGGCCTGGGAGATCATCGCGAAATCCATGGCTTCCTGGGGGTTGGCCGAGGCGAGCATCGCCCAGCCGGTCTGGCGGCAGGCCATCACGTCGCCGTGGCCGCCGAAGATGGAGAGGGCGTGGGCCGCGACTTCGCGGGCGCTGACGTGGAACACGGTGCTGGTCAGTTCGCCGGCGATCTTGAACATGTTCGGGATCATCAGCAGCAGGCCCTGCGAGCAGGTGAAAGTGGTGGTGAGCGCGCCGGCGGTCAGGGCGCCGTGGACCGCGCCGGAAGCGCCGCCCTCGGACTGCATCTCGATGACGGAAGGGATGGTGCCCCAGATGTTCTTGTCGCCGTGGGCGGACCAGACGTCCGAGAGCTCTCCCATCACGGAAGAAGGGGTTATGGGGTATATGGCTATGACTTCATTGGTTTTGTGGGCCACGAAAGCCGCGGCTGTGTTTCCGTCCATCGCTGTCAGGTTTTTAGACATATATATACTATTCTCCTTATGGTTATGAGTGCAGAAAATCTGAAGAGTACAACCTGATTATAGCATTTTTGCCCTTGGCCGGCTAAGCGGCTCCCCCAAAGCCCGTACTTTGGTATAATCAGTTTTTTAGCGCGCGATAAAGGGCAGGGAGTATATGGCTAAAGACGGCATCCGGGGTAAAAAGGCGTTCTTCGTTCTTTTTGCCGCTATATTGGCCGCGGGCGCGCTTGCCCCGTCCGTCTCCTTCGCCATAACCCCGGAACGGGAGCTGCAGCGGCTGGCTATCCGGCAGGCGGCCGTTAAACTGAAGGCCTGGGAAAACCAGCACTGGATCGACCTGCTGTATTATGACAAGCCCCTGCTCGGCCGCTACCGCAGCTCCGCGCAGGACCCGCGGTTCTTTCTTGCCAAGTGGGGCGCCATCAGCCCGCGGCTGGAGCTCGAGGCGGCCATAGACGGTTTCTTTTACGAGGGAGAACCCGGCAACGGGCCGGAATGCCGGTTCCCTGAGCGCTACAGCTGGCTGCGCGAGAAGTTCAGGCTCCCTGTTTCCGCTTTGCCGCAGCCCCGGTGCGCGGCCTTCGAAGAATGGAAAGCCGGCTTCGCCGCCGAAACCGCCAGCCTGGTCTTCGCGCCCGGAGACCTTAAACATTCTGCCGCTTTCCATGGCGACCTCTTCCTGAGGCTGAAGGGCCCGGCCGGACAGGAGAGAGACGCGGTCATCGGCTGTACCGCCCCCGCCGCCGGCGAAGGCGCTTTTCTGTCCGTTCTTAAAGCCGCGGCCGGGGCGCATAGCTGCAGTTTTTCCGCGCTTCCCTGGTCCGGCGCGCGCCGGGCCTATGCGGGCCTCGACGACAGGGACCAGTGGGAATTCCCCCTCGCACTGGACGAGGAAGAAAAAGCGCGGCTGCTCAACCACTTGTGGGAACTCCAGAATACTTCTTTTTCCTGGAGGCCCTTCACCCGTAATTCCGCCTGGCGGCTGCTGAAGCTGCTTGATGCCGCCCGGCCAACCTCCCGCGGCTCGGCCCGTTTTCATGCCTGGGTGCTCCCGCTGGACGCCGTAAGGGCGGCTATCCCGGACGCGGCCGGGGCAGCGGCCGTCTGGCGGCCGGCTTTATGGAAAACCGTAACCTGGAAGCGCGAGCAGCTGTATATCGGCGAAGCCTCTTCCGCTTATGAACTGGTCCGGGGCGACCAGGCCGCCGCTCTTAAAAAACTTGAAGAGACGAACGCCTGGCACAGGGCGGCTATTCTCGAGACGGCGTCGGACTACCTGGGCTGGGTGCATTACTCCGGGCGCATGACCGGGGAGGATTTCGCCAAAGCGCTGGGCCCCCTGGAGAAAGCGCGTTCTTCCGCGGGGGCGCAGGCGGTTTTTACCGGCAGCCCGGAAAAGCCGGCTTCCCCGCACGGCGCAAGCGAAAGCCTGCGGGCCGGCGCCGGCCTGGTCGGCCTGAAGAACGGCCCGGCGTACGAGTTGCAGGGGCGCATCGCCGGCCAGGACCTGCTGGACAGCGACGCCGGCTACGCCCCGGGCTCGGCGCTGGAGACCGGGACTTTCCGGCTGAGATACGAAAACCGCTATAACAGTTTTTATGTGAAAGAGGCGCGCCTTCTGCGCATTGCCAGTATTACCCCCTGGGACGACTGGGCGCGGCGCGGGTCCTGGGAAGTTTCCGCGGGAGTGGAACAGGCGGACGAAGCCGGGCGCCGGAGCGGCCGGGCCGCCGTCTGGGATATGAGCGGCGGCTACGGCGCGGCCATGGAACTGGAGGGCGCCATGCGCCAGGTCTGGTACGCCATGGCCGCCGCGGACAGCTCTTTTGGACCGGCGCTGGACGCCGGCTGGCGGGCCGGCGCGGGGCTCAAGGCCGGCGCTTTCGCCGGGAACGGCCCGCTGCGCCTGCTCTGCGAGGCCCGGTACATCGCTTATCCTTTCGGCGATGGGCGCCCGCTCTGGGCCGGGACGGCCGGCGGCTCCTATGCGCTAAGCCGCAACGTTTCCCTCCGCGTCGAATATGCCTGGCGCGGGAAAACGAAAGAATCCGGCCTCTACCTGCACCGGTTCTTCTCGGCGCCATAGCCCGTCACCGGGCACAGCTCCCCTGTTCGTGATATTCGCCGCGCTCTCAGGCGGCTATCTGCCCGAGGATCTCGGCTCTCCGCTCCTGGGTGCCGGTAAGCACGAGATAGGCGTAGTCGCCCATCACCTTGCTGTCCATCGGCACGTGGAAAACTATCTCTTTGCCGTAGCGGGCAAGCAGCTCGTCGTGGGACAGGCGGTAGGGCCGGTCAAAGACCCGGGCCGCGTAGGCGCAGACCTTGTCCTGCGGCAGTTTTACGTCCAGCTTCTCGCCGGCGCACATGCGCGCGTAAAGGTCCCAGCAGTCGATGCCTTTTGAGTGGTTGATCATGTCCACGGTCAGCACCCCCGGGGGGCGCGCGTTGATCTCTAGGCCGAAGCAGACGCCGCCCACGCGGAAGAACTCGATATGGAAGAAGTTCTTTTTAAGCCCGAAAGCTTTCAGCGCGGCCATGCCCGCGGCCTTAAGATCCGGCGGGATCTCGCCGGCGCGCAGGTTGTAGTAGCTCAGCGGGTTGCCGCCGACCACTTCCATTATCCCGTCGTTGTAGTGGTGGCAGGTAAAGAAGACCGGCTCGCCGTCGGCGCCGGTAAAGCCGTCGAAGGAGAAAAGTTCCCGGTCCTTCCCGCCGATGAACTTCTCCATATAATACGGGAAAGCCAGGTTGCGGGAGGCGTAGAAGGCCTCCGCTTCGGCGGCGCTGCGCAGCCGGTGCGTATCGGACGCGCCCACCCCGCGGTCCGGTTTCACCACTATATCCCCGCCGCACTTATCGAGGAAAGCCAGCATTTCCGGCAGCCCGGTCACCACGGCGCCTTCGACCACCGTTACCCCGGCCCTGCGGAAGCATTCCTTCATAACCGACTTCCGCACCAGGCGGGCGAGAACGTCGGGCGTCAGCCCGGGGATATCCAGGTCGCGGCGGAGGGCCGCGTCGAGCGGGAGCCACCATTCATTGAAAGACTCCAGGTATTCCGGCTTGCCGTATTTATTGCCGAGATACTCCACCGTCGAGCGGACCCCGGCGTAGCGGCCCGGATCGAGCTCTTCGTTGCCGCAATAGCAGGCCAGGTCCGCGCGGCAATATTCCGTCAGGTCGGCGCGCAGGCCTTCGTCCAGAGAGTCCCAGTCGGCGTCTCCCACGCCCAGGACCGTAAAGCCATGCGCCTTCAGCCTGTTCACGAAAAAGCGAAGGCGGGGCGGGTACTGCGGGGAAACGGCGATGAAGGTTCTCATGTTAAGAGGATAAGCAGTTCAGACATGTTGCGTTTCTCCTGTGAAGCTGTGCCGCGGCCTGCGCGGAAAGATATTCTAGCAAATGCGGGGAAAGGCTATTTCCTCTCCCGCACGAACAGGGGCAGCGTTTCGTAGAAGTCCTTCTTCGCGTCGTTCGCCTTGAGATGCGCCGCAAACTCCTCGGGAGAGGAGAACTGCGCCTTCGTGAAATTGTCGGACATATAGGACAGCTTGATGGTGTGTTCCGCGGCCGGTTCGGCTTTAACGTAGAAATGCGCTTTGCTGGGTTCGGTGGAGGCGCTCAGCTCCTGGACGTCCAGCAGCCCCGGCACGCCGATGTTCGTCATAAAGGCTTTATAGCGGTCGGTGTTTATCCTGATGTTCCGGTTAGCTCCCTCGCGCTCTATCCCGGACAGTTCCGCGTAGTATTCACCTTCATTGAACCGGAAGACGCTGAGGTGCGCGCAGGCGTCCGCCTTGCCGGGCTCGCAGGATACCCAGTTGCCGATAAGGCCTTCGTCGAAAGTTTTGGCTGACGGGGCTCCCAGCCTGTGTTCCGCTTTATAGGGGCACCCCGCAAGAAAAAGCGCCGCCGTGAAAACCATCAAAATCCCGGTTCTTCTCATAGATCTCTCCCTTTGCCCGTTAGCTCTTACCTTCATTTCTAACAAATTATAGAGTTGGAATCAACGGCTGCCGGTTTTCCGCTAGACCCCATATAAGGAAAACATATATAATTTGATGACCGGCTGCGGCTATTGATACTACGGAGAATCTCTTGACCTCTAAAGCTCAATTAACGGAACTACCCCTTTTTCTGCCTTATTCGCCTGAGACGGTCTCGTGCCTGCGCGATATTTCCAGGCCCTATTCCCTGTCGTTCAGCGGCGGAGCCCCCGTTTTCACCCCCGGAATAGCCTCCGCCGACGCCTTTGTCCCGGTCTGCCGCCCTTACAGCCTGGGCGACCCGGCTTTCCTCCGGGCCCACGGCCTTAAGTACGCCTATGTCGGCGGCTCGATGGCCAACGGGATAAGTTCCACCCAGCTGGCGGAAGCCCTGGGGCGCGCCGGCATGCTCGGTTTCTACGGGGCGGCCGGGCAGCCCGTGGAAGAAATAGAGAAGGCCATAGACCGCCTCCAGGCCGGCGAAGCGTTCAACTACGGCATCAACCTTATCCATACTCCTTCTGACCCGGCCCCGGAGGCCGCCGTAGTGGACCTCTGCCTGCGCCGCGGCATCCGGCTGATAGAAGCCTCCGCCTATATAAACCTGAGCCTGCCGCTGATACGCTACCGCACCCACGGCATACGCCTGAACTCCGCGGGGGAGATAGAAACCCCGAACCGCGTTATCGGCAAGGTTTCCCGCGTCGAGGTAGCCGAACGTTTCTTCTCCCCTCCCGCCGACAAGTTCCTCAGGGAGCTGGTCTCGCGCGGCGAACTGACCCCGGAGCAGGCGGAACTCGCGGCCCGGATACCTGTCGCGGAGGACGTCACCGCCGAAGCCGATTCCGGCGGCCACACGGATAACCGCCCCCTGGTGAACCTGCTGCCCACCATCATAGCCGTAAAGGACAGGGCCCAGGAGAAGTATGCCTATCCCTCCGGGCTGCGCGTGGGCGCCGGCGGCGGCATAGCTACGCCCGAAGCCGCGGCCGCGGCCTTCATGATGGGCGCGGCCTATATCGTTACCGGTTCCGTGAACCAGGCCTGCGTGGAGTCCGGCACTTCGGACCTGGTCCGGACGCTGCTGGCGGGGGCCGGCCAGTCCGACGTGGCGATGGCGGCCGCGGCCGATATGTTCGAGATGGGCGTGAAGGTGCAGGTCCTCAAGCGCGGCACGATGTTCGCCATGCGCGCCAACAAGCTTTTCGAGATCTACCGCGCGCACGGCAGCTTCGCCGAGCTGCCCGCCGACCTGCGCGCGTCCCTGGAGAAGGATTACTTCAGGTCCTCTTTCGAAGAGGTCTGGGCCGGCACGCGCGAATTCTTCCTGCGCAGGGAGCCTTCCCAGGCGGAGCGCGCCGAGCGCGACCCGAAACACAAGATGGCCCTCGTTTTCCGCTGGTATCTCAGCCAGTCCTCCCGCTGGCCGCTGGCCGGCGACGAATCCCGCAAGCTGGATTACCAGGTGTGGTGCGGCCCCTCGATGGGCGCCTTCAACGAGTGGACGAAGGGCACCTTCCTGGAAGCCCCGCGGTCCCGCGACGCCGTCACGGTCGCCTTCAATTTATTGGCCGGCGCGGCGGCGCTCAGCCGCCTGCACGCGCTGCGCTGCCAGGGAGTGGCGGTAGACGCCGCCCTCGCCCGGCAGGAGCCGCAGACCAGGGAGCAGTTAGCGCCGTTATTCTAGCCGACAGCTGCGCCGCACCGCGGGCCCTGCCCGCCGGGCGGCCGTCTTAAAAGAGGACAACATGAACGCCAAAGAAAATCCCGCCTTGACCCCTATCGCCATCGTCGGCATAGGCTGCCTTTTCCCCAAAGCGGAGAACAGCCGCCGGTTCTGGGCCAACATCAAGAACGGCGTGGATGCCATAACGGAAGTCCCGGCGTCACACTGGCTTCCCGAAGACCATTTCGACAAGAACCCGAAGAAACCGGACATGACCTACGCGCACAAGGGCGGCTTCCTCCTCCCCGTGGATTTCGACCCGTCCGAATTCGGCCTGGCGCCCAACGCGCTCGAGGCCACCGACAGCGCCCAGCTGCTGGGCCTCCTCGCCGCCAAGATGGCGCTGGAGGACGCCGGCTACGGGCAGGGCCGCGAGTTCGACCGCAGCCGCGTCAGCGTGATCCTGGGCGTTACCGGCGCGCTGGAGCTGGTGATACCGCTCGGGGCGCGCCTCGGGCACCCGAAGTGGCGCAAGGCCCTGGCCGAGTTCGGCATAACCGGCCAGGACGCGGAAGAGATCATCTCCCGCATGCAGGAAGACTATGTCCCGTGGCAGGAAAGTTCCTTCCCCGGCCTGCTCGGCAACGTGGTGGCCGGCCGCATAGCCAACCGCTTCAACCTCGGCGGCACCAACTGCGTGGTGGACGCCGCCTGCGGCAGCTCCCTGGCCTCGCTGCACATGGCCTCCCTCGAACTGGCGGCCGGCCGCTCTTCGATGGTCATCACCGGCGGCGTGGACTGCTTCAACGATATTTTCATGTACATGTGCTTCAGCAAGACCCCCGCGCTTTCCGCCAGCGGGGACATTAAACCTTTCGACGCCTCAGCCGACGGCACCATGCTGGGCGAGGGCTTGGGCATGCTGGCCATGAAGCGCCTGGCCGACGCCGAGCGCGACGGCGACCGGATCTACGCGGTGCTCAAGGGCGTGGGTTCCTCTTCCGACGGCAAAGGCAAAGCCGTTTACGCGCCCAGCGCCGAGGGCCAGACGCGCGCGCTGCGCAACGCCTACTCCGCCACCGGCGTTTCCCCTGACACCATAGAGCTGGTGGAAGCCCACGGTACCGGCACCGTCGTCGGCGACGGCGTGGAAGTGGACGCGCTTACGGAAGTGTTCCGCGGAACCGGGAAGGAAGGCGCCTGGTGCGCGCTGGGCTCGGTTAAGTCCATGCTGGGCCACACCAAGGCCGCCGCCGGGTCGGCCGGCCTGATCAAGGCCGCGCTTTCGCTGTACAACAAGACGCTGCCCCCCACGATAAAGGTCACCACCCCTTTAAAGCAGTTGGCCGCCGGCACCACTCCATTTTACCTGAACACCGAGCTGCGCCCGTGGCTGAAGAAGGACCACCCGCGCCGCGCGGCCGTAAGCGCCCTCGGCTTCGGCGGCTCCAATTTCCACGCCGTCCTCGAAGAGCATTCCTCCGCCAAGGCTTCCCCCGACTGGGACGGCGACGTGCAGGTAGCGGCCCTTTCCGGGCCGGACGCGGGAACGCTCCGCAAAGAATTAGCCTCTTGGAAAGGCCTCGCCTGGGACGAGGTCCGCGTGAAGGCCATGCGCTCCCGCGCCGCTTTCAAGCCGTCGGACCCCGCGCGCCTTGCTTTCGTGCTCGAGCGCGACGGCCAGGACCACGCCAGGCTGATAGATTCCGCCCTGGCCAAACTGGGCGCGCAGGGCGCCGACAAGTCCTGGGCGACCCCCGAAGGCGTATTCTTCGGCTCAGGCGCCCCGGAAAAGCTCGCCGTGCTGTTCCCCGGCCAGGGCGCGCAGTACGCGGGCATGCAGCGCGAGCTCGCCTGCCGCTTCCCGTCCGCGCTGGACGTCCTCTCGGCCGCCGACGGGGAATTCCCGGGCGGCAAGCCGCTCTCCGATTACATCTATCCCCGCCCCGCCTTCACTCCGGCCGACAAGCAGAAACAGGCCGACGACCTGAAGGATACGCGCATAGCCCAGCCCGCCCTCGGCGCGGCCGAATTCGGCGCTTACAGCGTGCTGGCCGGCTTCGGCCTCGCTCCCGAAGCTTTCGCCGGGCACAGCTACGGCGAACTGCCCGCCCTCTGCGCGGCGGGCGTCTTCGACGTTAAAACCCTCTTCAGCCTGTCCGGCACCCGCGGAGAACTGATGGCCCGCGGCGAAGGCGACCGCGGCAGCATGCTGGCGGTGCAGGCCCCTCTCGCCGATATAGAGAAGGTGATGAAGGAGGAGAAGCTGGACCTCATCATCGCCAACAAGAATTCACCGGCGCAGTTCGTGCTCTCCGGCGGTACCGCCGAGATACAGCGCGCTTCCGACTGCTTCCGTAACCGCTCGATGAAGAACGTCCCGCTGCAGGTCTCGGCCGCTTTCCACAGCCCGCTGGTGGCCGGCGCGCAGAAGGAGTTCGCCGCGGCGCTCGACAAGGTTAAATTCTCAGCGGCTAAAGTCCCTGTCTACGCCAACAAGACTGCGGATATCTATCCCGGCGCGCCCGACAAAGCGCGCGCCATCCTGGCCTCCCAGCTCGCCTCCCCCGTAGAATTCACGGCCATGGTGGAGAAGATGTACGCCGCCGGCCTGCGCGTCTTCCTGGAAGTGGGACCGGGGGCGCGGCTTACCGGCCTTGCCGGCGCCATCCTTGCAGGCCGCGAGCATACCGCTTTCGCGCTGGATTCCTGTTCGGGCAGGCGCTCCGGGGTAACCGACGCCGCGCGTACGCTTGCGCGGCTGGCTTCGCTCGGTTTCAGCCTTGACCTCCCGGCCTGGGAAGGCGGCGAAGCCGGCGTTAAGGACGTGCTGGAAAGGAAGATCTCCAAGCTGGCGGTAAAGCTTACCGGGGCCAATTACCGGTCCCCGCGCCCGCCCTCGGCGCCGAAGAAAGCCCTTACGCTGCAGGCGCAGGCGGCGCCTGCCCGGGCCGCCGCCGTCCCGTTCGCTCCGGCGCACGCCCTGGCCTCCGACGCTTTGCGCGTGACCCAGGAAAGCATGGCCGCGCTCCAGAAACTGCAGGAGCAGACCGCCATCCTTCACGCCCGGTTCCTGGAAGGCCAGGAAGCCGCCCAGCGTTCTTTCCAGGCGCTGATAGACCAGCAGCAGCAGATGTTCACCGGGGCGCCCGTTTACCGCCCCGCGGTGCCGCAGCCGGTCTACCAGGCCCAGCCCGCGTTCGCCCCGCAGCCCGTTCGCTCCGCGCCGGCGCCGGTCCCGCAGCCCGCGGCGGCCCCGGGAGTGGACGTAGGCTCCGTGCTGCTGTCCATCGTTTCCTCCCAGACCGGCTACCCGGCGGAGTCGCTCAACCAGGATATGGACATGGAGTCCGACCTCGGCATAGACTCGATCAAGCGCGTGGCCATACTCTCGGAACTGCAGGAGAAGCTGCCCTCCGCGCCCCGCATCACGCCGGAGCAGCTCGGCTCCATCCGCACGCTGCGCCAGGTTACTTCCTACCTGTCCGCCGGCATGCCGCAGGCCCCGGCCCAGCCGGCCGCCGCGGGGGCCGCCGGCCAGGACGCGGGTTCCGTGCTGCTGTCCATAGTTTCCTCCCAGACCGGCTACCCGGCCGAATCCCTCAACCAGGACATGGATATGGAGTCCGACCTCGGCATAGACTCGATCAAGCGCGTGGCTATACTTTCAGAGCTGCAGGAAAAGCTGCCCTCCGCGCCCCGCATCACGCCGGAGCAGCTCGGCTCCATCCGCACCCTGCGCCAGGTTACTTCCTACCTGTCCGCCGGCATGCCGCAGGCCCCGGCCCGGCCGGCCGCCGCGGGGGCCGCCGGCCAGGACGCGGGTTCCGTGCTGCTGTCCATAGTTTCCTCCCAGACCGGCTACCCGGCGGAGTCGCTCAACCAGGACATGGACATGGAGTCCGACCTCGGCATAGATTCGATCAAGCGCGTGGCCATACTTTCGGAACTGCAGGAAAAGCTGCCCTCCGCGCCCCGCATCACGCCGGAGCAGCTCGGCTCCATCCGCACCCTGCGCCAGGTAACGGCTTTCCTCACCGCGGGAACTCCCTCCGCCTCGCAGGAAGCGAAGACCGAAGCCCCGGTTAAAACCGGGAACTACGAAATAACCCGCGAAACCCTGCGGGCCGCGGATTTCGATACTTCCTCCCCGCGGGAAAAGATATCGCCGAGCAGGGAACTTCCCGTCTGGGTCACCGACGACGGTTCCGCCCTCTCCTCCGCCGTGGTCAAGAACCTGGAGGAGCGCGGTTTCCGCGCGCTTAAAATACCTTTCGCGCATGCAGAACCGGCCCCGAAGGAAGGGCTGTCCGGGCTGATGATCTTAGCCCCCGCCGTAAAGCTCGGCAAGAAGTCTTTCTGGTCGGCCGATTCCGAGGCTTACCTTAAGAACGCGTTCCGCCTGGCGCAGCTGGCGGGGCCGGCGCTCCGCGGCGCGGCCGGCAGCTCCGCGGCCTGCCTAATGACCGTTTCGCGCCTGGACGGTTCTTTCGGCGTGGACGGGCTCAAGTCAGAGCAGGACCCCGTTTTCGGCGGGCTGGCCGGCCTGGCCAAGACCGCGGCCCATGAATGGCCGGAAGTTTCCTGCCGGGCCCTGGACGCGGCCTCCGACTGGCAGCACACGGCCTCCGTGGCGCAGGCCATAGCCGATGAATTCTTTTTCAAGGGCCCCGTCGAGATGGGCCTTTCCGAAACCGGCGGCAGGATAGTGCTGCTCAGCCGCTCCGAGCAGGTAAAAGGCGGGGACCTCCCGCTCGCGAAGGGCGACGTGGTCCTGATAACCGGCGGGGCGCGCGGCGTGACCGCGGAAGCGGCAGCGGCTCTCGCTTCGGCCTGTTCCCCGGCGCTGGCCATACTCGGGCGCAGCCCGCTGCCTCCCGCCGAAGAGCCCTGGCTTTCCCAGCACCGCACGGAAGCCGACATTAAAAAAGCCCTTATTTCCCGCAATCCCGGTATGGCCCCGAAAGCCGCGGGCGAACAGTGCCGCGCCATCCTGGCGGCCAGGGAGATACGCGCGCAGCTCAACCGCTTCGAGGCGGCCGGTTCCAGGGCGGTCTATTACTCCGCCGATATACGCGACCGCAAGGCCCTTGAGCAGGTCCTCTCGAAGATAGACAAGGAGCTGGGCACGGTGCGCGGTCTTGTGCACGGCGCCGGCGTGCTGGCCGACAAACTGATCCAGGACAAAACCCCCGAGCAGTTCGCTTCGGTTTTCGACACCAAAGTGTCCGGCCTTCGCAATCTCCTCGAAGCGCTGGATGCCTCCAAGCTCAAGGTGCTGGCCCTTTATTCCTCGTCCACGGCCCGCTTCGGGCGCGCCGGGCAGTGCGATTACGCCATGGCCAACGAGGCGCTCAACAAGACCGCCCGCCTGCTGGCCCGCCGCCTCGGCGGCTGCCGCGTGGTCTCCTTCAACTGGGGCCCCTGGGACGGCGGCATGGTCAACGACGGGCTCAAAGCCCTGTTCGCGAAAGAGGGCGTAGGCGTAATAGACCTCAAAGCTGGCGGACGGTTCCTCGTAGACGAACTCGCCTCCGGCAGCGCCGCCGTGGAGGTGGTCGTTATTGCCCGCCCCGTACGCGCGCCGGCCGGCGGCCCGGCCGGAACCGCCCCGGCGCAGCCCCCCCTGGAGACGCAGCAGCCGCGCGCGGCTTCCACCGCTTTCGAACTGGCGGTTTCCGTAGAGGACTGCCCCGTGCTGCGCTCGCACGTGATGAACGGGAAGTCCGTCGTTCCCACCGCGGTGATAACGGAATGGCTGGCCCACGCGGCCCTGCACGGCAATCCCGGCCTGGTGTTCCACGGCTTTAACGGGCTGAAGATCTACAAGGGCATCATCCTCAACGGCGAAACCCGCAGGATCTCCGCGCTCGCCGGCAAGGCCGTAAAGAAAGACGGCTTCTTCGCGGTTCCCGTGGAACTGCGCGGGCCCGCCGGGGAGCTGCACTCCGGGGCGGAGATCCTTCTCGCCCCCTCCCTGCCCAAGCCGGCCGCCGCCGCGCCCGAGTTCGCGCTTAAGCCGTACCCCCGGCCGGTGGAACGGGCCTACCGGGAGATACTATTTCACGGCGAGGACATGCGCTTCATCCGCTCGGTGGCGGGCGTTTCAGAGAAGGGCATCGTGCTCGAGGCCGCCGCCGCGCTGCCCCCCGCCTCCTGGCTGCGCCGGCCGCTGCGCGACCGCTGGCTAGCCGACCCCGCCGCGCTCGACGCCGCCTTCCAGGGCATGATACTCTGGACGTTCGAGAATTCCGGCGCCTGCTCCCTGCCCAACAGCGCCGCCTCGTACCGCCAGTATGCCGCGGCTTTCCCGGCCGCCGGCGTCAGGATCGTGGCGCGCGTCACCTCCTCGTCGGACCACGGCGCCAGGGCCGATATAGATTTCGTGGACGCGAACGGCGTGCTCGTCGCCAGGCTGGAAGGCTACGAATCCACGGTGGACAAGTCGCTTAACGAAGCTTTCCGGAGGACGGAGTTGAGCCTCAAATAAGGTTTTAATGACAGAACCTCAGCCCATAGCCGTCGTCGGTATCGGCGGCATCTTTCCCGGCGCCCCTGACCTGGAGCGTTTCTGGAAGAACATCTCGGAAGGGACCTGCTCCGCCAAGGAGGTCCCGGCGGGACGCTGGCTGCTGCCCGGCCGCGACGCCTTCGACCCGCAGAAGGGCGCGCCGGACAAGGTCTATTCAATCAAAGCCTGCTTCGTAGAGGATTTCAAGCTGGACGCCTCCGGCCTGGACCTGCGGGAATCCTTCATTGCAAAACTCGACCCGGTCTTCCACCTGGCCCTGCACGCCGCCAGGCAGGCCTTTCACGACGCCCAGCCCAAAAAGATAGACCGTTCCCGCACCGGGGTGGTGATCGGCAACATAGTCCTGCCCACCGATTCCGTTTCGGCGCTGGCGCGGGAAACCCTGCTCCCGGCGTTCGAGAAAGCGGCCCTGGGCAAAGCCTTCACGCCGCAGAGCGCCGGCACGGACCCGCTTAACCGCTGCGTGGCCGGCCTTCCCGGCGGGGCCATCGCCCGCGCGCTCGGCCTGGCCGGCGGCACCTTCACGCTGGACGCCGCCTGCGCCTCCTCGCTTTACGCCATTAAATTTTCCGTGGACGCGCTGCGCTCGGGCCGCGCCGACGCGATGCTTACCGGCGGGGTGTCGCGCCCTTCCAGCCTTTACACCCAGATGGGTTTCTCCCAGCTGCGCGCCCTTTCCCCTTCGGGGCGGCCGTCGCCCTTCGACGCTTCCGCCGACGGGCTGGTGGTCGGCGAGGGCGCCGGCATGTTCGTGCTCAAGCGCCTGGCCGACGCGGTGCGCGACGGCGACAACATCTACGGAGTTATAACCGGCATAGGCCTTTCCAACGACATCGGCGGGAGCCTCCTGGCCCCTAATACCGCCGGGCAGCTGTACGCCATGCGCGCGGCCTACCGCCAGGCCCGCCTCTCCCCTTCCCAGGTGGACTTCATCGAGTGCCACGCCACCGGCACGCCTACCGGGGACCCGGTGGAAGTGGAAAGCCTCAAAGCGCTCTGGGGCGAGCGGGGCTGGACCGAGGGGCAGTGCGCGCTCGGCTCGGTCAAGTCCAACATCGGGCACCTGCTTACGGCCGCCGGCTCGGCGGGCATGATGAAGGTGCTCCTGTCGTTGCGCAACAAGGCCATAGCGCCGACCGCTAATTTCTCCAAGCCCGGTCCCAGGATCGCCCTGGCCGCCAGCCCCTTCCGCGTCCCGCACAAATGCGAGGACTGGGCGCAGCGCGACAGCAGGACGCCGCGCCGCGCCGCGGTCAGCGCTTTCGGCTTCGGCGGCATAAACGCCCATGTGCTCGTAGAAGAATACGCGTCGTCCTTCTCTCCCCTGCCCCGCAAGGCCCAGCCCAAGGCGGCCGCCGCCGCTCCCGTGCCGGTAGCTATCGTCGGGATGGAAGCCCGCTTCGGGACCCTTGGCGGGCTCCGCGAATTCCAGGAAACTGTGCTGGGCGGGACCCCGATGCCCGCCGCTCCGCTGGCGGACGAACGCCGCCGCGGCCTGCCGGGGCTGGAAACCAAAGGCTTTTATTTGCGCGAGGCCGGCGCTTCCTCCGACTCCTACCGCATCCCTCCGAAAGAGCTGGAAGAGATGCTTCCCCAGCAGCTGCTTATGCTGGACGTGGCCGCCAAGGCCGTGGCGGACTCCGGGCCCGGCGAAAAGGGGCTTGAGAACGCCGGGGTTTTCATCGGCCTGGGCCTCGACCTGAACACCACCAACTTCCATTTCCGCTGGTCCCTGCTCGAGACCGCGCGCCGCTGCGCCGCCGAGCGCGGCTGGCATCTTTCGGAAAAGCAGGAAAAAGATTTCCTGGCCGGGCTGCGCGACGCCGCCGGCCCCGCCCTGAGCGCCAACCGGACCATGGGCGCGCTGGGCGGCATCGTGGCCAGCCGCATCGCGCGTGAATTCCACGTCGGCGGGCCGAGCTTCACCATTTCGAGCGAAGAGACTTCCGGCCTGCGGGCGCTGGAGGCCGGAGTGCGCGCGCTGCGTTCCGGCGAGCTGGATACGGCCATCGTCGGCGCGGTGTCGCTCGACGGCGACCCACGCGCGCTCCTCGCCGCCCAGGCTTTGACGCCCTTCGCGCCGGCTGCCAGGCCCTTCGACAAGTCAGCGGCGGGTACGGTCCCGGGTGAAGGCGCCGCGGCCCTTATACTCAAGCGCCTGGACGACGCCCTCCGCGACGGGAACCGGGTTTACGCGGTCATCAAGGGGCTGGGCTTCGCCTCCGGCGGCGGGGTAGACAAGCCTGCGCCCACCCCCGCCGCCTATGCCGGCGCGCTGCGCGAGGCTTACGGCGAGGCCCAGGTGGACCCGTCCACGATAGGCTACCTGGAAACGCACGGCAGCGGCATTCCCGAGGAAGACTCCGCCGAAGCCGAGGCGCTGGCCGATTTTTACGGGATCTCCGCGGCGCAGCTTCCCTGCGCCCTGGGCGCGGTCAAGCCGGTGATAGGGCACGCGGGGCCGGCCTGCGGGCTGGCCGGCGTCGTAAAGGCCGCCCTGGCGCTTTACCAGGAAATCCTCCCCCCTATGCTGAAGGTGGACCCGCTGGCCGGGCTGGCGCGCGCCAGGAAGCGCTTCCATATCCCGGTGGAGCCGCAATACTGGCTGCGCAACCGGGCGGAAGGCCAGCGGCGCGCCGGGGTCAGCGCCCTCGGCATCGACGGGAACTGCGGCCACGTGGTGCTGGAGGGCGTGGAGCAGGCCGCGGGCGACGAATTTGCCGCGCTTGAGCGCCGTCAGCCCCTTGGCGCCCGGGCGGAGGCCCTGTTCGCGGTGGAAGACGAGGACGCCCGGGGCGTAATCTCCGGTCTCCTGGACCTGAAAGCCTGGCTTTCCCGCAGGGACCCCGCTGAAAACGTAGAGAAGCTCGCCCGCGCGTGGTTCGCCCACACCGGCGCCCGCCCTGCCGCGAAACGCGCCTGCGTCCTGCTGGCCAGGGACGCGCAGGAGCTTGCCGGGCTGCTCGACTCCGCAATCTCAGGCCTGCGGGCGGCACCGGAAAAACAGTTTTTCCGTGAAAGGATATTCTATACTCCCGCCGGCCAGGCCAAACCGGAGAACATAGCTTTTGTCTTCCCGGGCTCCGGCAACCAGTACATCGGCATGGGCAGGGAGCTTTGGGTCCAGTGGCCGGAAATACTGCGCCGCCAGGACGCCGAGAACGGCTACCTGCGCGGCCAGATGGCCCCGGCCTTCTTCGCCCCCTGGCGTTTCCTCTGGACCCCCGGCTGGGAAGCCGAGACCGAAAGGGAGATAATAGAGGATTTCAAATCCATGATCTTCGGCTCCGTGTCGCACGGCACCGCGGTCAGCGACCTGGTGCGCTCCCTCGGCGTGCAGCCCGCCTTCGTTATAGGCTACAGCCTGGGCGAGACGGCCGGGCTTTTCGCGCTGAGGACCTGGACCGCGCGCGACGAGATGCTGCGCCGCATAAACGAATCCAGCCTTTTCGTAAGCGACCTGGCCGGCCCCTGCGACGCGGCGCGGCGTTTCTGGAACCTGCCCAAGGACGAAAAGGTGGACTGGGTGCTGGGCGTTATAGACCGGCCCGCCGACAATGTCCGCATGGCGCTTAAAGGCGCGGAGCGGGCCGCCCTCCTGATAGTGAACGCCCCGCTGGAATGCGTGGTGGGCGGCTACCGCAAAGCCGTAAATTCGCTGGTGGAAGGCCTCGGCTGCGTCTTCCTCCCGCTGCAGGGCGTTTCCACGGTCCACTTCGAGGCCGCCAAACTCGTGGAAAAACAGTACCGCGACCTCCACCTTTTCCCCACCACGCCGCCCCCCGGCGTACGCTTCTACAGCGGCGCCTGGAAAAAATCTTACGAAGTTACCCGCGAGAACGCAGCTGATTCCATCGTCGCGCAGGCCGTGCACAGCCTGGATTTTCCCTCGCTCGTGCGCCGCGCCTACGAAGACGGGGCCAGGGTTTTCGTCGAGCTCGGCCCGCAAGCTTCCTGTACCCGGATGATAGACAAGATCCTGGGTGTACAGCCCCACCTGGCCCGGTCCGCCTGCGTAAAGAATCAGAACGCCGTGGGAACGGTGCTGCGCCTGCTCGCGCGGCTTATAACCGAACGGGCGCCGGCGGACCTTGCCGCGCTTTACGGGCAGGGCTCCCTCGCCTCGGCCCACCAGGACCACGGGCCGGTCAAGAACATCGTGCGCGCGCCCCTTTCAGTGCCGCCCCCGGTGAAGAACAACTGGGAGCCTTCCGCGGAGCCGGCGGCGGCAGCAAAGAGCGTCCCCGTGCCCGCCGTCAGCCGCTCCGCCGTCCCCGCGGCCGCGGCTGCGCAGTCCCTGCCGCCGCGCCTGGCTCCCGCGCCCGCGCTTCCGGCCCCGGCGGCGCCCGTGCCCTCCGCGGCACAGCCCGGCCCGGGCTACCTGCTTAATTTTTCAGCGGCTTCTTCGGCCGGCGCCAAGGCGCACGAGGTTTTCCTCCGCCTTTCCAATAATTTTTCGCTGCTGCAGGCAAAGAACATCGCTTTCCAGGAAACCCTGCTGAAAGCCGGCGGGACGGCGCCGGCCGCCCGGGCCGTTCCCGCTCCGCCCGCCGCGCCGCCGCTGCCGGCCCGGAGCGAAGCGCAGCGGCAGGCAGCCGTGTTCATGACGCGCGAGCAATGCCTGGAATTCGCCGTAGGCTCCATCGCCAGGGTGCTGGGCCCCATGTTCGCCTCCGCCGACACCTACCCCACCCGCGTGCGCCTGCCCGACGAGCCGCTGATGCTGGTGGACCGCATCCTCTCCGTGCGCGGCGAGCCAGCCTCCATGACCTCCGGGAACGTGGTAACGGAACACGATATACACCAGGACGCCTGGTATCTGGACTGCGGCCGCATCCCCACCTGTATCGCCGTAGAAGCGGGACAGGCGGACCTGTTCCTGTGCGGCTACCTCGGCATCGACAGCAGGACCAAGGGCAAGGCGATGTACCGCCTGCTCGACGCGGAAGTCACCTTCCACCGCGGCCTGCCGCAACCGGGCCAGACCATCCATTACGACATCAATATCGAGCGCTTCGCGCAGAACGGCGACATCTGGCTTTTCTTCTTCAACTACGAGAGCACCGTCGACGGCCAACCGCTGCTCAGTATGAAGAAAGGCTGCGCCGGCTTCTTCACGCAAGAGGAACTCTCCAAAGGCAAAGGCGTGGTACTCACGGCCGAAGAGCAGGCTTCAGCCCCGGGCAAGGCCCCGGAAGGCTGGCAGCCTCCCGCTCCTTTCGCGGCGGAAAAAGAAATTTATTCGGACGCGCAGCTGGAAGCGCTGCGCGCCGGGCGCTACGCCGAAGCTTTCGGCCCCGCTTTCGCGGACCTGCCTCTCGCCAAGCCGGTCGGCCTGCCTTCCGGGAAGATGCGCCTGGTGGACCGGATACTTGAACTTTCCCCGCGCGGCGGCCGCTACGGCCTGGGCCTGGTGCAGGGCGAGATGGACATCCACCCCGACGACTGGCACCTGGTCTGTCATTTCTCCGACGACCACGTGATGCCCGGCACGCTGATGTATGAATGCTGCCTGCACACTTTCAGGGTCCTGCTGCTGCGCCTTGGCTGGACGGCGGAAGAAGGCTCCTGCTGGTACGAGCCGGTACCGGGCGTGACCAGCCGGCTCGAATGCCGCGGCCAGGTGCTGCCCTCCACTAAAAAGGCGATGTACGAGATCATCGTCAAAGAAATAGGCTACCAGGCCGACGGCACGCCCTACGCCATAGCCGACGCCTTCATGTACGCCGACGGCAAGCGCATCATCCATATCCACAACATGTCCATCCGCATGAGCGGCGCCAGGAAGCAGGAGATAGAAGCCCTGTGGGCGGGCGCCTCCAGCCCCGCGCCGGCCGGCCCCCGGAAAGCTGTTTTCGACGACGCCAGCATCACCGCCTTCGCCATAGGCAGGCCGTCCGAAGCCTTCGGCGAAAAATACAAGGTTTTCGATTCGGAACGCGTGATAGCCAGGCTGCCGGGCGCGCCGTATAAATTCCTGGACCGCATTGTTAAGATAGAGAACTGCCGCCAGTGGGAACTTGCCGCGGGCGGGGTCATCGAGGCCGAATACGACGTGCCTCCGGAAGAATGGTATTTTAAGTCCGGCGCGCAGAAGTCCATGCCTTTCGCCGTGCTGCTGGAAGTGGCGCTGCAGCCCTGCGGCTGGCTGGCCGCGTACCTGGGCAGCGCCCTGACCAGCCCCACTGACCTGTCCTTCCGGAATCTCGGTGGTACGGCCACGCAGTACCTGGAAGTTTTTCCAGACTCCGGGATACTGACCACAAAGGTGAAGATCACCAAGGTGTCCCAGTCCGGCGGCATGATCATCCAGGATTACGACATGGAAGTGCTTTGCAAAGGCCGCACCGTATATAAAGGCGTGACCCAGTTCGGCTTCTTCTCCAAGAAGTCGCTCTCGGAGCAGCTGGGCGTGCGCGGCGCGGCGCGCTATACCCCCGGCCCCGAAGAAGCTGCCCGCGGGACGGCGGCCGCTCTTTCGGCCCAGCCCCCCCTTCCCGACGAAAAGCTGATCATGCTGGACTCCGTGGAAACCTATATCCCCGGCGGCGGGCCTAAGAAGGCAGGCTTCCTTAGAGGCCTCAAGAAAGTTGACCCGGCGGAGTGGTTCTTCAAGGCGCATTTTTACCAGGACCCGGTCTGCCCCGGTTCGCTCGGGCTGGAATCCTTCATCAACCTGATGAAAGCGGCCGCCGCGCTCAGGTGGAAGGACCTGCCTGAAAACGCCCGCTTCGAAGCTATGGCCCTCAACGAGAAACACCAGTGGATCTACCGCGGCCAGGTGGTGCCGAAGAACAAGCTGGTCACCGTGGAGGCGTACCTAACCGGCGCCGACGACGAGAAGAAGCTGCTGCGCGCCGACGGGTTCCTGATCGTGGACGGGCTCGTCATCTACCAGATGAAAGATTTCAGCATACGGATAACAACATGAAATACAGCAAGGTTTTCGTGGACGCGATAGGCTATGAACTGGGACCGAATGTAGTCACCTCTTCGGAACTTGAGAAACGCATCGCCCCCATGATGGCGGGGCTGCATATAGCCCCCGGCCAGCTCGAGGCTTTGACCGGCATCCGCGAGCGGCGTTGGTGGGACCCCGGTTTCGCCCTGTCGGAAGGCGCCGCCCGAGCCGCGCGCAAGGCCCTGGAACAGGCCGGCCTTTCCGCCGCCGATCTCGGGGCTCTGCTCTACACCGGGGTCTGCCGCGAACACAGCGAGCCGGCGACCGCCACGGCGGTAGCCGCCTCTCTGGGCGTAAAGCCCGAGACCGCCGTGTTCGACGTTTCCAACGCCTGCCTGGGCGTGCTCAACGGCATGATAGACGTCGCCAACCGCATAGAGCTGGGCCAGATAAAGGCCGGGCTGGTGGTCTCCTGCGAATCCGCCCGCGAGATCAACGACAGCATGATAGAGGAGATGACGAAAGATAAAAGCTTCGAAAACTTCCGCCTGTCCATAGCCACGCTTACCGGCGGGTCCGGGGCGGTGGCCGTACTGCTGACGGACGGTTCTTTCGGGACGCATAAGAAACACAAGCTGCTGGGCGGGGCGTACCGCGCGGCCAGCGAACATCACAAGCTCTGCATCTGGCACCGCGACCATATGTCCACCGATGCGACGGCCGTGCTCAAGCACGGCGTGGCGCTGGGCCAGCGCACCTGGGCGGACCTGCTCGGGGAACTGGAGATGAAGGCCGGAGATTTCAATAAGGTCATCTGTCACCAGGTCGGCGGAACCCACAAGAAGCACATCCTGGAAGCCCTCGGGATCCCGGAAGGCCGGGATTTCTCCACGTATGAATACCTGGGGAACATGGGCACCGTGGCGCTGCCCTCCTCCGCCGCGATAGCCGACGAGCGGGAATTCCTGCTCCCCGGCGACAACGTGGCTTTCCTCGGCATCGGCAGCGGCCTGAACACGATAATGCTGGGCCTTAAATGGTAATGACGCGGTTTCAACTATGACCTACCTTCCTGACGGAGTCACTCCGGAACTTTATCCCTTCAGCGGCAAGTTCGCCACCCTCAGGGGCGGGCTCAAAATGCATTACCTCGACGAAGGCTCGGGGCCGACCGTGGTCATGCTGCACGGCAACCCTTCCTGGTCCTTCTATTACCGCGACCTGGCCCTGGCGCTGAGGGGCGGCTGCCGCGTCATTGTCCCCGATCATATCGGCTGCGGCCTTTCCGACAAGCCCGGCGACGACCGCTACGAATACACACTTGAAAGCCGGGTTGAGGATATCGAGGCCCTGCTGGACGGCCTGGGCTTGAAAGAAAAGATCACGCTGGTGGTGCACGACTGGGGCGGCATGATAGGTACCGCCTACGCCGCGCGGCACCCGGAACGGATAGAAAAGCTGGTTATTCTCAATACCGGGGCCTTTTTCCTGCCGTCCGGGAAAACCTTCCCCCCCGCCCTGCGCCTCTGCCGCACCCCGCTCGGCGCGTGGCTGATCCGAGGCTTCAACGCTTTCGCGCGCGGCGCGGCCTGGATAGGCTGCAAACGCGCCCGCATGAGCCCACGGCTGCGCGACGCCTATACCGCGCCCTACAACAGCTGGGGCAACCGCATCGCTACGCTGCGTTTCGTGGAGGATATCCCGCTGGCTCCCGGCGACAAAGCCTATCCGCTGGTGCTCGAAACGCAGGAAAAGCTCTCCGCTCTTTCCACGCTGCCCATGCTCATCTGCTGGGGCCTGAAGGATTTCGTTTTCGACGTTCATTTCCTGGAGGAGTGGAAGCGCAGGTTCCCGCGGGCCGAAACCCATGTCTTCCCCGACTGCGGCCATTATATCCTCGAGGACGCCGCCGCCGAAGTCATACCGCTGGTGAAGGAATTCATCGGGCGCGCGGCCTGACCCTCCTATGCCGGACATCCGCAATATCTCGGAGCTAATGTCGTTGTGCGCGGCGGCCCTGGGCGGCCGCACCGCCATAATAGACGGCCCGCGCGCCATCTCCTTCGAAGGGCTGGAAGCGGAGATCTCCCTGCTGGCAGGCGGCCTCGCGAAAACAGGCATAACCCCGGGAATGCGCGTAGCCCTCCTGGTGACGCCTTCCATAGAGTTCGTGGCCCTTACCTTCGCCCTTTTCCGCGCCGGCGCCGTGATAGTGCTCATCGACCCGGGCATAGGCGCCAGGAACATGCGCGCCTGCCTCGAGGAAGCCCGCCCCGAAGCTTTTGTCGGTATCTCCAGGGCGCACGCGGCCAGGCTGGTCCTGCGCTGGGCCCGGGGATCGCTGCGGATCCTGGTCACCGTAGGGAAAAGATGGTTCTGGGGCGGGTACACCCTGGAGGATATCCGCAGGCTGGGGGCAGGCACCCCCGTGCCGGCGGCGGAAACCACACCCGAAACGGCTGCGATACTGTTCACTTCCGGCAGCACCGGCTCCCCGAAGGGCGCGGTGTACACCCATTCCGTCTTCGCCGCGCAAGCCGGGATGCTCAAGCAGCATTTTAAAATAGAGCCCGGTTTTAACTCAGTGCCCACTTTCCCCCTCTTCGCGCTTTTCGACGTAGCGCTGGGGCTTACCATAGTTATACCCAAAATGGATTTTACCAGGCCGGCGGCGGTGGACCCGGCCATGCTCTCAGGCCTGATCAACGAACACGGCGCCGTGCAGTTGTTCGGTTCCCCGGCCCTGCTGGACACCCTCAGCCGCTACGGAGAAAAGAAAGGCACGCAGCTGCCGTCGCTGCGCCGCGTCATTTCGTGCGGCGCGCCGGTCTCCCCCGCCGTGATCGCGCGCATGAAGACGATGCTGCCGCCTGACACCCAGGTTTATACCCCTTACGGCGCCACCGAGGCGCTGCCGGTCTCCTGCATCTCCGGCGCCGAACTGGCCGCGCTCACCCCGGGGCAGCCGGGCATCTGCGTCGGGCACACCTGGGAAGGAATGGAAACCTTTATCATTAAGATCTCCGACGAGCCGGTGCAGCGCTGGTCCGACGACCTGCTGGTAAAGGACGGCGAGATCGGGGAGATAACCGTAAAGGGCCCCGTGGTCTCGCGCGAATATTTCGGCAGGCCGGAAAGCACGGCCCTGGCCAAGATCTACGGCCCGGCGGGCGAAGTCTATCACCGCATGGGCGATACCGGCTGGCGGGACGCCGGCGGGCGGCTGTGGTTCTGCGGCCGCAAGAGCCACCGGGTAGTTACGGCGGACGCGACGCTTTTCACCATCCCCTGCGAAGCCGTTTTCAACGCTCATCCTAAAGTGCGCCGCAGCGCGCTGACGGGCGCGGGGCCCGCGGGGAACCTCACCCCGGTGCTGTTCGTGGAACTGGAAAAGGGAGTATCCCCGGACGAAGTCCTCACCGCCGAACTGAGGGCCCTTGGAGCCGCCGACGAGCGCACGAAGAGCATACGCACCATCCTGTACCATCCCGGGTTCCCCGTGGACATACGGCACAACGCCAAGATCTCGCGCGAAAAGCTCGCGCTCCTTGCCGCTGAAAAGATCGGAGCCGCAGGGGCGCGGCGATGAAGGCCCTGGTCACGGGCGGCGGCGGCTTCCTCGGCGGCGCCATCGCGCAGCTCCTCATGTCGAAGGGCGTTTCCGTGCGCAGCTTCTCGCGCGGGGACTACCCCCGCCTGGCCGCGCTGGGCGTGGAATGCGTCCGCGGCGACCTCGCCGACCGGGCTTCGGCGGTAGAAGCCTGCCGGGGCTGCGATACCGTTTTTCACGCGGCGGCCAAGGTCGGCATGTGGGGCCGCTACCGGGATTTTTACAGGACGAACGTCCTGGGCACGGCAAACCTGCTGGAGGCGGCGAAGTCGGCCGGCGTCGCCCGTTTCGTTTTCACCAGCACACCCAGCGTCATCTACCCGGGCGGCGACGTGGACGGCTGGGATGAAAGAGCGCCGTACCCCGCCAGCTTCGATTCTTATTACGCCAAGACCAAGGCCGAGGCGGAGAAGCTGGTGCTCGCCGCCAATTCGCCGGCCCTGGCCACGGCGGCGCTCAGGCCGCACCTTATCTGGGGCCCGGGCCGCGACCACATGATAGCCACTATCGTGGCGCGCGGGAAAGCCGGCCGGCTGCGGCGCATCGGCGCCTTCAACAAGCTGATCGATACCACCTATATAGACGACGCGGCTAACGCCCACTGGCTGGCCGCGGAAAGGCTTTCCCCCGGCGCGCCCTGCGCCGGCCGGGCGTATTTCATTTCCCAGGGCGACCCCCGCCCCAACTGGGATATCGTGAACATGATATTGAATGCGGCCGGGGCCGCGCCCGTCGCCAAGGCCATTCCGTACGCGCTGGCCTATGCCGCGGCGGCCGGGCTGGAAGCCGCCTGGAAGCTGGCCGGGACCGGCAGCGAACCCCCGCTTACGCGCTTTGTAGTGCAGCAGCTGACCACCGCCCACTGGTTCAACATCTCCGCCGCCCGGCGGGACCTGGATTACGCGCCCCTGGTAAACATAGAAACAGGCATGGAACGCCTGGCGGCGTGGTTTAAAAGCCAGCCCTGACCGGCTTTTACATCTCGCCTGCCGCGCGGCTTACCTGCCCCATCTCCGGGCCAGGTTAAGCATAACTTCGGCGGCTTTGTTCATTCCGTCCAGGGAAACCCATTCGTAACGGCCATGATAGTTGTAGCCCCCGGTAAACACGTTCGGCGTGGGCAGCCCCATGAAGGAAAGCCGGGCGCCGTCGGTGCCGCCGCGCACGGGCTTGATGTGCGGGGTAAGTCCCGCTTCCTTTACGGCGGAAAGCAGGTTTTCGAGGACCTCGGGGTATTTCTTAATTACCGGCCCCATGTTCCGGTACTGCTCGCGGAATTCCAGTTTTATTTCGGCAAGCGGGTATTTAAGGCGCTTCTCCGCCACGATAGCCTCGAGATGCCGCTCCAGCCCTTTTAGTTTCGCAAGGTCATGTTCGCGGGCTATGCCGGAGAGCTCGGCTTTCTCCACGCCGCCTTTTATATCGGTGAACATGATGAACCCGTCGCGGCCGGAAGTGGTCTCGGGCAGGCGGCTCTCCGGCCAGGACGCGACGATGTCGGCCGCGATGCGGCCCGCGTTGGCCATGGCGTCCTTGGCGGTACCGGGATGCACGCTCTTCCCTTTTATGGCGATCTTCACGCCGTCCGCGTTGAAGGTTTCCACTTCCACGGCGCCGGCCACGTCGCCGTCGAAGGTGTAGGCGAAATCCGCCCCGAAAGCCTTCACGTCGAAATATTTCACGCCCTGCCCCACTTCCTCGTCGGGGGTAAAGCCTATCTTCAGCGGACCGTGCGGGAGCTCAGGGTGCTTGAGCAGGTATTCCGCGCCCGTCATTATTATGGCCAGGCCGGCCTTGTTGTCGGCGCCCAGCAGGGTATCTCCGGAGGCGGTCACGATGTCCTCGCCCTTGCAGCCGGCCAGCTCGGGGCAGTTCTTCGTGTTAAGGATCACGCCCAGTTTGCGGCTGATGACGATATCGCCGCCCTTCCAGCCGCGGTGCACCTGCGGTTTTACGCCTTTGCCGGAAGCGTCAGGCGCCGTATCCACGTGGGCGAGAAAACCTATCGCCGGCTTTTTCCCCTTCACGGTGGCGGGGATAAGGGCGGTCACATAGCCGTGCTTATCCATTTTTACGTTTTTGGCGCCGATGGCCTTCAACTCCGCGGCCAGCATTTTCAGGAGGATAAGCTGTTTTTTAGTGGACGGGAAAGTGGTAGAACTGTCGTCGCTCTGCGTATCTACTTTGGCGTACCGCTCGAGACGTTTATACAGCGAATTTTTAAAGTCCATGGGGTTCCTCCGTAAAATTGCCTGCCTGGTCACAAAAGGATATAATTAAAAGAGCAGAATGTTCAAGACAGCGCGCCCCGCGCTACCGCGGCCGCCTGCCAGGAGAAACCAAATGTCCATAAATTTCCTCCCTAAAGAAGTAAAATTCTTCGACTACCTCAACCTGCAGGCGGAAAATATCGTAAAGGCGGCTGACTGCTTCAAGCACTCGGTAAAAAAAGGCGCTTTCGACGAGGAAACGGTAAAGAAAATAAAGGACTTCGAGCATGAAGGCGACACTCTCGCCCACGAGATAGTGGATATGCTCAACCGCACCTTCATCACCCCTATCGACCGGGAGGACATCTACGCCCTCGCCAACACGCTCGACGACATCCTGGACATGATCAACTCGATGGCCAACCGCATCAGGCTCTACAAGCTGAACGCCAACGAGGAGAACATGATCCAGTTCGCCGATACGATAGACCAGTCGGCGCTGGCCCTGTCCAACGCCGTCAAGCATCTGCACGACACCAAGCGCGCGCGCCGGGTGCTGGATCACTGCATAGAGGTCAACCGCCTGGAGAACCTGGGGGACCAGATCCGCGAAAGAGCCATCAGCCACCTTTTCGAGACCGAGAAGGACCCCATCATGGTCATAAAGTGGAAAGAGATCTATGAAGTGGCGGAAGGCACCCTCGACACCTGCGAGCACGTGGCCAAGGTCATCGAGGCCATACTGGTGAAGCATGGATAACCACCTGCTGGTCGTAATAGGCCTGATAGCTCTCGCGCTGGTCTTCGACTTCCTGAACGGTTTCCACGACGCCGCCAATTCGATAGCCACCATAGTGTCCACCCGGGTGCTTTCTCCCCGGCAGGCGGTCATCTGGGCTGCTTTCTTCAACGTCGTCGCCTTTTTTATCTTCGACCACTCCGTGGCCAAGACGATAGGAAAGGGCATAGTGGACATTTCCGTGATAGACAGCCACGTCATCTTCGGCACGCTCGTCGGGGCCTGTTCCTGGAACGTCCTTACCTGGTACTTCGGCCTGCCGTCCAGCTCCTCCCACGCGCTGATAGGCGCCCTGGCCGGCGCGGCCGTGGTCAAGGCCGGCTCCACCAAGGTGCTGGTGATGTCCGGGATAATCAAAGTAGTGGCGTTCATAGTCATCTCCCCGCTGATGGGCATGCTGCTGGGCCTTATTTCGGGAGTTATCGTATACCGCCTTTTTTCGCGTTCCATCCCCAGCAAGGTAGACCACCTTTTCAGGAAGGGGCAGCTTCTCTCCGCGGCGGCTTACAGCCTGGGGCACGGCGGCAACGACGCCCAGAAAACCATGGGCATAATAGCCGGCTTGCTGGTCAGCGCCGGCTACCTTAGCGGCGGCACTTCCGGCACCGAATTCGACATCCCTAAGTGGGTTGCGGCCCTCTGTTACGCGGCGATGGGGCTCGGCACGATGTTCGGCGGGTGGCGCATAGTCAAGACGCTGGGGCACAAGATCTCCAAGCTCAAGCCGGTGGACGGCTTCTGCGCGGAATCCGGAGCGGCGGCTACGCTGTACCTGGCTTCCGGCCTTGGTATTCCGGTGAGCACCACCCATACCATAACCGGCGCGATCATGGGCGTCGGCACCATGAAGCGTTTCAGCGCGGTGCGCTGGGGCGTGGCCGGGCAGATAATCTGGGCCTGGGTGCTTACCATCCCCGGCTCCGCCGCTATCTCGGCCCTGGTTTACCTGCTTTCCAACGGCCTGTTCAGTTAGGGCGCGGTTAGATAAAAAGAAAAGGCCGCGCAAGCAGCGCGGCCTTTTCTTTTTTGGGGGCCGGTTTATTTTGCCGCGTGCCGCCCCGCCAGAAGTCCCGACGTCCAGGCCAGGTGCAGGTTGAAACCGCCGGAATCCCCGTCGATATCCAGGAGTTCCCCCGTTACGTACAGGCCTGCCACAAGTTTCGAGCCGAAAGTGGCGGGGTCGATCTCCGCGCAGGAGCAGCCGCCGGAAGAGACCATGGCGTCCTCGAACCCCAGGGAGCCCGTGACTTCGAGGGTAAAAGACTTGAGGACGGCGGCGAGCTTTTCAATGCCGGGCCCGGCGGGCAGCTCCCAGCCGATGCCGCAGCGCTCCGCGGCGGCGCGGACTACTTTCTCGTTGAGCAGGCCGCAGGCGAAATGACGGAAAGGTCTCCCGGAAAAAAGCGCCGCGCGGGAGGAAAGGAGGGCCTTGAGCCGCGCCGCGGTGTAGTCCGGGAAAAAATCGGCTTCAAGAACAACCGGCCCGCGGCTTAACGCGGAAAGGGCATCGCGGCTCAGGTCCAGGGCCGCCGGCCCGGAAACGCCGTAGGCGGTGAAAAGTATCTCGCCGCACGCCTCCGAGACTTTCTTTTCTCCGACCCTCAGACAGAGCCCCGCGTCCAGCCGGACCCCGTCCAGCCCGCGCACCAGGGTTTCCCTGACCTTGAGAGGCGCTATGGCCGGGCAAGGCGCGGAGACGGAATGCCCGAGGCTCTTGAGAAGAACGTACCCCTTGTCCCCCCCGCCTATCTGCGGGTAGGCCGCGCCGCCGGCGGCAAGTATCACGCGTCCGGCCGTATAGGTCTTTCTACCGCCGGCCTGCGCTTTCTTGTCCCATTTAGGCGCGACTGTAACCGCCTCGACGCTGAAAAGGCCCTTAGCCCGCTTTATGGCGGTGACTTCGGTAAGCGGGGCAACGGGGACCTTCAGGGCCTCGAGCCTGTTAAGCAGGGAATTAACCACGTCCTGCGCCTTCATTGACCTGGGAAAAAGACGGCCGTTCTCCTTTTCGGCGCGCAGCAGCCCCAGCCCGTCGAAGAAAGCATGGACCTCGCGGGGCGGGAGCGCGGCGAAGGCCTTTTCCAGGAACCCGGGCGCGGCGCCGTGATACCTCACCGGGGTAACGGCCAGGTTGGAAAAATTGCATTTGCCCGAGCCCGTGGAGAGCAGCTTGCGGCCCGGCACGTGGTTCTTGTCCAGCGCCAGCACGGACGCCCCGCCCTCCGCCGCGGCTATGGCCGCGGCCAGGCCGGAAGCGCCGGCGCCGACTACCAGGACATCGTATTCTTTTTCCGCCATAAATTCAGAGGTCAGAGGCTGGGAGTTCCCCGGACCTCTGACCTCTTCTCCGCCGCCGGGACCGGCAGCTCTTATACCCGGCCGGCCGAACCGAGCACGTTCACGTTCTTGTCCGCGTACATCTTTATCAGGGCGTCGCGCGCCGGGCCGAGGTATTTGCGCGGGTCGAATTCCGTGGGCTTCTCGGAGAAGACCTTGCGGATCAGCGCGGTCATCACCAGGCGGCCGTCGGAGTCGATGTTTATCTTGCAGACGGCCGACTTGGCGGCGCGGCGCAGCTGGTCGGCCGACACGCCCACGGCGTTCTCCATCTTGCCGCCGTACTTGTTGATCATGTCGATATATTCGGTCAGCACCGAGGAGGCGCCGTGCAGCACTATCGGGAAGCCGGGGATGCGCTTCTCGCATTCCTCCAGGATGTCGAAGCGGAGCGGCGGCGCGCTCTCGCCGGGCTTCACCTTGAATTTGAAGGCGCCGTGGCTGGTGCCGATGGAGATGGCCAGCGAGTCCACGCCGGTCTTTTTTACGAAATCCTCCACCTGCGCGGGGTCGGTGTAGTTGGAATGCTCGTGGGCCACTTCGTCCTCGATGCCGGCCAGCACGCCGAGCTCGCCTTCTACCGTTACGTCGAATTTGTGCGCGTATTCCACCACCTGCTTGGTGAGCGTTATGTTATCCTCGTAAGACTTGCTGGAGCCGTCTATCATGACGGAGGAGAAGCCGTTGTCGATGCAGCTCTTGCACAGCTCGAAGGTGTCGCCGTGGTCGAGGTGCAGCGCCACCGGCACGGGGCCTTCCTTGAATTCCTTGATCATCTCCATCGCGCCGCGGCCCATCCAGCGCAGCAGCGTGGCGTTGGCGTAATCGCGCGCGCCCTTGGAGAGCTGCAGGATTACGGGGGAGCGGGACTGCACGCAGGCGGTCAGTATGGCCTGCAGCTGTTCCATGTTGTTGAAATTATAGGCCGGGACGGCGTAGCCGCCCTTCATCGCGTTCTTGAACATTTCGCGTGTGTTGACGAAACCGAGCTCTTTATAGGAAACGGGCTGCGTTGCGGTAGCGGTCATGGCGTCCTCCGTGTGCGTTGTCTCTCCCAAAGATTATATTATTTACGCGCGCCGATGCAAAACTGCCCGGGGAGGCGCGCTCCTAATTTGCTAAAATATGTCATTAGGCGTTTTTACGCCGGGTTTGACGGGGGCCTCCTCCCGCGCGGCGTTTTGATACACCATGATGGAAGCTGGTATAAACTTCAACGGCGTAAAGCCTTCAAAATTCGCGTTGGGCCCCCGGCGCGCCTCCTATTACGACGTGTCGGATATCATCATGGCGTCGCAGTTCAAGGCCGACGACAGCGAGATAAAAGCGCTGGAGGACCTGGACGTCCTTTACCGGGCGCTCTGCTCGGTGCTCTATAATTTCGCGCCCGTCTCCGGACATCCCGGCGGCAGCATCTCCTCCGGGCGCATAGCCCAGGCGCTGCTTTTCTCCTCCCTGGATTACGACTTCTTCAACCCGTGGAAAAAAGAGAACGACGTCCTTCTCTACGCGGCCGGGCATAAGGCCCTGGGGCTCTACGCCCTCTGGGCCCTGCGCGACGAGCTCCTGCGCGCCGCTGGTTCGGCTAATATGCCGCAGGAGAAATACAGGCTGCGCCTGGAGGACCTGCTCGGTTTCCGCCGCAGCCCCGCTGCCGCTTCGGAAACGTTCACCCGGCTCAACGCAAAGAACCTCGACGGCCACCCGACCCCCCTTATCCCTTTTGTCCCCGTAGCCACGGGAGCTTCGGGCGTAGGGGCGGGCTCCGCGGCCGGGCTGGCGCTGGCGGCGCTGGACCTGTACGCCCCCGAAGCCCCGCGCGTGAATTTCCTGGAAGGCGAAGGCGGGCTCACCGCCGGGCGCGTGTCAGAAGTGCTGGCCTCGGCCGCCACGGCCCAGCTTTCCAACCTGGTAATGCACCTGGACTGGAACCAGTCCTCTATAGATTCCGATAATGTCTGCCCCGAGAACCTCAAGCCGGGGGAGTACGTGCAGTGGACCCCCGCCGAACTCGCCTATCTGCATGACTGGAACGTAGTCTACGTGCCGAACGGCCACGACTTCTTCCAGATACTGGCCGCCCAAAGTTTTATACGCAGCTCTACGGACAACCGCCAGCCCTCGGCGATAATCTACCGGACGACGAAAGGCTGGAAATACGGGATCGAAGGCCGGGTCTCCCATGGCGCCGGACACGCCTTCGGCTCCGAAGGCTACCACGCTTCCCTGGCCGAATTAGAGGCGAAGTTCGCCGTCAAGGTTCCGCGCTGTCCGGCCAGGGCTTCCGCCTCCGAGAGCGAAGAATGTTTCCTTGAAACCCTCATGGCCGTGCGCAAAGCCGTGGAGAATTCCCCGGCGGTCGCCGCTTTCGCCCTGAAGAAGACCGACGAGGCCTGGGCGCGCCTGGCCTCGGCCGGCAGGAAAAGCCGGGAAGGCGCGCCGGACCCGCAAAAAGCGTACTCGCTCGACCCGGCCTCCCCCCCGGCCGCTATTGAGCCCGTGCCCGCCGGCGACGTTTTCATGCGCGAGACGCTGGCCGGCGCCTTGGGCCACATAAACCGCCTGACCGGCGGAGCCATAATGACCTCCTCCGCGGACCTTTGCTCCTCCACCGGCGTGGCCGCCGTGGGAAAAGGTTTCGGGGATTCCTTTTACAATTCGGTCTCCAATCCCCGTTCCCGCCTTTACGCGGCCGGCGGGATCTGCGAGGACGCCATGGGCGCTATCATGTCCGGCCTGTCCGCTTTCGGCTCCCATATCGGTATCTCCTGTTCTTACGCGGCTTTCCTCGCCCCCCTGGAGCATCTCCCCGCCCGCCTGCACGCCATCGGCCAGCAGGCGCGCCGGGCGCTCGACGGCAAGCCTTTCGACCCGTTCATAATGATCAACGCGCACGCGGGCATAAAGACCGGCGAGGACGGTCCGACCCACGCGGACCCTCAGGCCCTGCAGCTCCTGGAAGGCAATTTCCCGAAGGGCGCCATGATAACGCTTACGCCCTGGGAACCCGGAGAGATCTGGCCGCTCCTGGCCGCGGCGCTGGCGAAGCGTCCCGCCGTGATCGCCCCGTTCGTGCCCAGGCCCGCTGAAAAGGCTCCGGACCGCGCCGCGCTCGGGCTGGCGCCGGCCTCTAAAGCCGTAAAAGGGCTGTACCCGCTGATCAAAGCTAAACGCGGCATGTCCCACGGCACCATTGTGCTGCAGGGCAGCGGGGTTGCCGGCGAATTCATGAGGGAAGTGCTTCCCCGCATAAAGGAAGCCGGCCTGAACCTCAACGTGTTCTATGTGGCCAGCAGGGAATTGTTCGAGCTGCTAGACGACGAGGAACGGCGCAGGATCTACCCCGAGAGCCTGGCGATGAAAGCCATGGGCATAACCGATTTTACCCCGGCCACGATGGAATACTGGGTGCGCTCCGACGAGGGGCGCGCGCGCACGCTGCACCCGTTCAGGAACGGGCGCTACCTGTGCTCGGGCCGGGCGGACGACGTACTTAAAGAAGCGGGGTTGGACGGCGCCGCGCAGTGGAGAGCCGTCAGTGAATACGCGGAAGCGGCGGTAACCGCGCAATAGCATAGCAACGGAGGGACGATATGCAAGTTCAGGAAAAGCCTTATCTTACGGGAAGGACCTTTTTATTCAGCATCTTCAAGGGGGAAGATCTGCTGCAGGCCATACAGCAGTTCAGTCACCATCACCAGGTGCGCTGCGGCCTTATCAACGCCATCGGCGCGGTGGAGCGGGCGACGTTCGGCATCTACGACCAGAAAGCCAAGAAGTACATCAAACACAACGTAGAAAAAGAGATGGAGATACTTTCCCTCTGCGGCAACATCAGCCTTTTCGATGACAAGCCCATGGTGCACGCGCACGTGCTCCTCTCCGACAGCGAAGGCAAAGCGCTGGGCGGCCACCTTATGGCCGGCACGCGGGTGTTCAGCTGCGAGGTCTTCATGCAGGAACTCACCGGGGACATCAAAGTGCGCAAGCAGGACAAAGTCACCCAGCTTCCGATCTGGGCGAACCCCATCTGCCTGAAGTAACCGCGGCGGCAGGGGAACGGCTTCGCGGTCGTTCCCCGGGCCGAAGGTATAACGTGACAGATACAACACCTAAAGGATTCCGGGCCGGGTTCGTGCCCATCACCGGCCTGCCGAACGCCGGCAAGTCCACGCTGATGAACGCCTTCTGCGGCACGCGCCTTTCCATAATCTCGGACAAGCCGCAGACCACCCGCAACAACATCCTGGGCATCCTCAACGCCGCCGATTTCCAGGCGGTCTTCGTCGACACGCCCGGTTTCCTGCACAGCCGCAACCTGTTCGAAAAAAGCATGGAGAACGCCATAAGGCGGGCCGCCGGCGAAGAGGGAGACGTCTGCATCCTTATCGTCGAGCCCGGCCTCCCCCCCGAGAGCAAAATACCGCTTTTCCAGCCGCTGAAGAATATCCGCTGCCCGCTTTACCTGGTCGTGAACAAGCTGGACAAGGAAAAGTCCCCGGAGCGCGTCAAGGAGGCGACGGACTTCTACTCGGCCATGCTCCCGGTTAGCAAAGTTTTCAATATTTCGGCGCTTTCCGGTACAGGGGTTAAAGAACTGCGCCTGGCGATAAAGGAAGCGCTGCCGGAGCATCCCGCTTACTATCCGCAGGACCAGCTGACCGACCGCTGGGAGCGGTTCTACGCCGCGGAAATAATACGCGAGCAGATCTTCAAGATCTATTCGCAGGAGGTGCCTTATTCCTCGGCGGTGGAGATCGAATACTTCTCCGAGACCAAAGGCCGCTCCGACGAAGTGCACGCGGTGGTGCATGTTTCCCGCGAGGGGCAGAAGCCGATAATCATCGGCAAGGCCGGCCGTTCGATAAAGGAGCTCCGTGAGAGATCACAGAAGGCGATAGTCGCTTTTCTCGGCAGGCCCGTGGAGCTGCACCTCCGGGTAAAGGTCACGCCCGGCTGGCAGGATAATATGCAGTTCCTGCGCGAGATCGGTTTTTATGACAAGAAATAAGGAGTCGATCCTGGTGCTGGCCTTCTCGGGGTACTTCACCCTGTCCATGTTGTTCACGACGCTGATCCTGCTGGTCTCGCTTGCCGCCGTCAAAGCCCTGTTCTTCCTGGCCGCCCTCGCCCTCGGCGCCGAGAATCTTTACCGGCTGCCCCCCGCGCTCCGGGATTCCGGCGCTTTCGCGCTGGCGTCGGCCCTTTCCGCGGCGGCGCAGTACCTGCTTGTCAGCTTAATGTCCTTCTCGGGGATGGGGCGGCGCTGGCTCGGCGGGGCGCTGCTGTACACGGCGCTGTTCTGCGGCTTGTTCTTCTGGCGCTTCGCCGCTTCTTCGGGCCTGGGGCTCTACGCCCTCTCCGGGCTGCCGGTAATGCTGGCCTGTATCCTGGGCGGTGCGGCCGCGCTCTCCGGGCACCCCGGCGAGAACCCGTGGCCGCCTTCGGTCTCCCGCTTTTTCCTCTGATCAGTTCCAGATCCCCGGTATTTTTTCGCCGCAGGGACATTTCCCCCCGGCTCCTATAACAGAGGCCTTCACCGAAAAGCCCCGCCTTTCCACCAGCGTCCGGGAACAGGCCGGGCAGACCGTGTTTTCGCAGCCGGTGCCGGGGCTATTGCCGCAATAGACATACCGGAGGCCCTTCTTCAGGGCTATCTCCCTCGCGCGCAGCAGCGTCGCCGCCGGCGTAGGCGGTGCCGCGGTCCGCAGGTAGTCTGGGTGGAAAGCGGTAAGATGCCAGGGGATATCGCGGGACAGCCCGGCCAGGTAGCCGGCCATCTCGCCGATCTCTTCGCCGGAATCGTTGAAGCCCGGGATGAGCAGCGTCACGACCTCAAGCCAGAAACCGGCGGCGGCGATCAGTTCCAACCCCGTCCTGACGGCCGCCAGCTCCGCTCCGCAGGCCTTCCTGTAGTTCTCCGGCGAGAAAGTTTTGAGGTCGACCTTCCAGAGGTCCAGCGCCGGGCGCAGGAAAGCGGCCGCTTCCGGCGTCGCGTAGCCGTTAGAAACGAAAGCGGTGCGCAGGCCGCGGCCCTTTGCGGCGGCAAAGACGGCGGCCGCCCATTCGGCGGTTATCAGCGGCTCGTTATACGTGGAAACCACGACTTTCGCCCCGAGGGCCGCGGCTTCTGCCGCCAGGGCCTCCGGCTCCGCCGCGATGGGCGAGAGCGCCTGCCCCCGGAAGCCGGAGATAGCGCTGTTCTGGCAGAAATCGCAGGTGAAATTGCACCCGAACATCCCGAAAGAAAGGGTGCGGGCGCCCGGCAGCACGTGGAAGAAAGGTTTCTTCTCTATAGGATCGGGCGCGGCCCCTGAAACATAGCCCCAAGGTGCTTTAAGGCTTCCCCCGTCGTTAAAGCGTACGGCGCAGCGCCCGCTGCCCCCGGGCGCCACCAGGCAGCGGTGCGCGCAGGCAAGGCAGCGGACCTTGCCGCCAGGGGCTTTTTCATAAAGAACGGCCTCACGACAGAGGGTTTTAAGTAACGCGGGCCGGCGGGTTTCAGACATTGCAGGGCTTCGGGGCTACGACTTTAAGCGCCGACGGCAGGATGCTGATCTTTATTATGCCGTCTTCGGAAAAGAGGTCTTCGCCGTCGAGGTGGTACCAGGTCCCCCGGCCGCAGTCGAGCTCTATCAGCCTGGCCCTGGTGGCGGAATAGATCCGGGGATGCCGCGGGAGCTTGCCGTTGAAAAGGGCCGGCAGGACGGCCAGGAGCTTGAGGAGGGAGGCCTTTTTGACCGTACAGAAATCCAGCTGCCCGTCGTCGAGATAGGCGCCGGGGGCCATCCGGGCCCCGCCGCCGTACTGCATGCCGTTGAGGGCGGCGGCGAGCAGCAGGGACTCAAGCTCCAGGCGCTTGCCGTCCAGGCGCGCGGTAAGCGGCTGCGGCCGGTAAAAGAAGATGCGCTTAGCGGCATGCCAGACATAAGGGAAGATCCCGCGGCTGTGGCTGCGGGAATTGAAGTCGTGGGCGACTTCGGCGTCCAGCCCCACCCCGGCGGCGCAGAAGAACGGGTGCCCGTTGGCCAGCCCCGCGTCTATGGCCCGCACGGGCCACTCCAGGAGGCCCTTGAGCGCCGCGTCGAAGGAAAGAGGCATGTAGAGATTGCGCGCCAGGCCGTTGCCGGAACCGCAGGGAAGGATGCCGAGCGCCGCGTCTTTGCCGATAAGCGCCGAAGCGGTCTCCCGGATGGTGCCGTCCCCGCCTACCGCTACCACCCTGGTAAACCCGGCGATCACGGCCCTGGCGGCCAGCTCGCTGGCGTGCCCGCGAGCGCGCGTGAACTCGGCCTCGAAGCGCAGCTTGCGGCCGGAAAAATACTTCTCCAGGCGGTCCTTTATTCCGGAATGCCTTTTGCCGGCATTAGGGTTGATTATGAAGAAATATGACATGGTGCCGGCGGATCACTCTATGGCGCTCAGGCCGGTAGCCCAGTTGGCTTTATCCCCGGTGGGCTCTATGAAGGAAAGGGTGTTCCCGTCGGACAGATCGCCGCGCTCGCAGCGGAACCTGACGTTATAAACATAACCTATGCGCAGGTCGGGGCTGGTCCCCAGCGTCGACGTATCGTCGAGGTAGAGATAATCGATGGTCTTGTCCGGGAAGGTATAGACGAAGTTAAGGCGCCAGCCGCCCGCGGCCTTTTTCACCGTTATCAGCTGCAGCGTCATCTCCAGGTCGCGGCCGGCGTAGCCGGCGGCCCCCTTGAAGAAGGCGGCCGGCTCCACGCTTAAAAAAACCGGCTGGCGCCGGGCGCCGGGCGGCGCGGGGGTATCCGCTTCAATGGAAAGCTCCGCGTCCTCTTCTTCCCGGGCGGGAGCGGGCGCCGCCGCGCGGCGCGGACCGGCGGCTTTTTCCGGCTCGGGCGGCAGTTCTTCCTCCTCCGCCTCTACGGCCTCCGCCTCCGGCTTGACCGGGACCGCTTCGTAAGCCGGCTGGTAGCGCGGCGCGGCGGAGGCGACGGGGGGCGGGTTCACCCGTCCCTTAAGGATGAAACCTATAAAGACGCCTACGACCAGGAAGAGGATAGTGTTTATGACGCGCAGGCGGAAGAAATACATAACTCGATTTTATAATATTTGCCGTATATTGTATATTTATAAGTACAAGACGAGTTCAAGGGGTGCGCCATGTTCAAACTGCTGCTGACACTAAGCTTTATCGCCTTCCCGCTTTCCGCCTCCGCGGGCGCGACGGCCTGCGTTTATGCCCTATCAGGAGACGTCCAGCTGATGAAGACCGGCGAAACCGCCTGGCTCCCGGCCGCCAAGGGGATGCCGGTGGCCGAAGGGTACAGGCTGAAGACCGGCGACAAGGCCAGCTGCGAGCTGATCTTCAAGGACGGCACCTTCCTGAAGGTCGATCCCGGCACGGAAACCTCCTTCGACGAGCTCAAGATAACGCCAGAGGGCCGGACCTACATATTCAAGCTGCTGCGCGGCAAGGCCCTGTGGCTCGCGGCCAAGTTAAAGAAGTTCAAATCTAAATTCTCCGTGCACACTCCGGTCTCCGTCTGCGCCGTGCGCGGCACGGATTTCGCGGTGATGGTGTCCTCCACCGGCGAGACCAACGTGGGGCTGTTCGAGGGAGTTATGGCCGTGTCGGGCCCCGACGGGCAGGAAAAGGAACTGCTGGCCGGCAGCGAGGCCTCTGCCGCCGCCGGCGGCGAAGTGGCCGTCCAGAACCGGCTCTCCAGGCTCATGCAGGTAGAGAAACGGCGATATGAGAAGCTTAGGGGCCGGGTGGAAGCGCTGCGCAAGCGCATGGACGAGCGGGACGGCTTCGTGGACGATTATATAAACCGCCAGCAGACGAAACTGGACGCCCTGGAAAAGCGCAGGCAGGAAAAGCTCGACAAGCGCTAGCTCCGGAGCGGCTCCGGGCAAAAAAGAAAAGAGGCTGCGAAATATTCGCAGCCTCTCTTCTTTACCAGGGTGAGGGTTACTGAAGCTCAGCGTCCAGGTCGTACGAAGAAGTCCGGTTTATCTTCACCGGCCGCTTTGTGTTCTTCATCAGGAGCTGGGAAAGGTCCGAAGCGGAGCCTTTATGCATCGCCACGTCCAGCACGGCGGTCCCGCCGCTGTAGCCGCGCACCCAGGAGGCGCGCACAGCGGGGATGTTGCGCAGTATCTTGGTGAAATCGCTCAGGTCGTTCATGGTCGCGACGTTGGCCAGGTTCAGCCTGACTATGGATTTCTCCCTGAGGGATTTCAGGATGCGGTCCTTCAGCGTGTCAGCGGCCTTCTTGGCCGCGTTGATGATGGAGGTCCTGGCCGCCGCCGGGTCGTTAAGGTCCATCCCGCCCGCGGATTCCTGCGCGGAAGCGAGGGTCTCCCTGGAGCCGGTCTTAACCGCCGCCAGCGAAACGCCCGCGCGGTAGGAAACGAAGCCCCCAAGGCCTTCCCTGGTATTGAAAGAGGTCTGCGCCTCTCCCTTGACCACGATATCGGCCTTGTCCTTCTCGCCCGTTATGAAGCCGGCCTCGGTGAAGCGGTTCTTCAGCTCCAGCTCGGCGTAATTGGTCTGCTGCGGCTTCGAGTCCGCGGCCTCGGCAATATCGAACCCTATGACCGGGTTGCCCAGCTTCTGCGGCTCGCTTTCCAGCGTGCGCAGCTTGGCGGCCAGGTCCTCTTTGCGCACATGCGCGCGGATGCGGGTCTTGTAGAACTCCCCGTCCACGCGCTCCTTGAGCACTTCGTACTTTTCGATATACCCTTCGGTCTGCGAGGTGATGTTCTCGTCTATAAGGATGGACTTCGAGACCATGGCGTCCTGCGACACGTACACGCCGACCACCAGGCCTAAAGCGCTTTTCATCGCTTCCTGCAGGGCGGTCTTCTTGGCGCCTTCTTTGTCGCCGTCCACTATAGGGGACATCCCCTCCGCCTCGACCACTTCCGTGTCGTAGGCGGGGTTCAGCCGGCTCTTCTGGCCGCCGGCGCAGCCCGCGGCGGCAATAAAAGCCGCCGCCATCAGTATGCGGGAAAGACGTTGCATCGAGTTAAGGCTTACTCGGCCAGTTTAACGCCGGCTTCCTTAAGGGCCTTCTTCGGCAGGCGCAGGATGACTATGCAGCCGTCGTCGTTGGTCCACTCGGTGCGCACTACCTGGGCGCCCTTGATGACGGAATTTATCTTGGTGGCCAGCACGGAGTCGGTCTCTATCGCCTTTTCGACGGTGACGCCGCCCTCGAGGTTCACGCCTTTGAGGAAGGACAGCATGTTGTATTGGGCGTTCACGATGGACGCGTTGCGGGAGGTAGCCATGCGCTGGGTTTTGTTATCCAGCGTCTGGTCCGCCGCGCCCATGCCGCGCGCGAAAACGAAATTCTTGGTTATGCCCTCTTCCACCCATTCCCGCTCGACCTCTCCGGAGCCGGAAACGGTGCCTTTATCCGGGGCCGAAGAGCAGCCCGCGACCACAAAAGCGGCTAATACCGCAAGCCATATTTTTTTCATAATAAAAACCTCCTGGAACCCTCTGGAACTTCGCTTTAAATTGTATAAACAAAGGTACCGGGTGTCAATGACGACGGGTAGCCCGGAGGCCGCCGGAAACCGCGCGGTTTACCGGGGTTGCGGTCAGAAGATCATGAAAAGGTCGGAGTCTTTTTTCTTTTCCTGCGGGTAATCCTGTTTGGGGGCGGTTTTCCTGGGCGCGGCCTTTTGCGGCGCTTCCTTGGCGGGCTTGCCGGCCTTCGAGGGTTCCACGTCCTTATATTTCAGTTTGCGTTCGTACTGTTTCACTTTTATGCCCGAGAATTTATAGGTGAACGAGAGCTGAGAGGCGTTATAGACCTCGCTGGCGGCGGCCATGCCCAGGTCCAGGGACATGTCGTCATAGCGCAGGCCCATGCCGACGGTCATCCCGGGATTGTCGTTCTCCGCCCTGTAGCCGAGGCGCAGGTTGAAGATCTTCTCGAAGTGGTATTCCAGGCCGACGCGGTAGCTTTGCTGGCCTTCGGTCGTGTAGAAATCCCCGTCGGCGGCCAGGATGATGGCCTGGTCCATTATGGTGGCGTGCTGGTAGGACAGGCCAAGGCGCAGTATCGTGGGCAGCTTGGTGTTCGCCGAGACGTATTTGAGGCCGCTGCCCATATTGGACAGGGAAACGCCCATCGACAGCCCGTGCTCTGCGTCCAGCACCAGGCAGCCGAAATCGGCCGCAAAGCCGCTGGCGGTATACTCCTCCAGTATGGTGGACCGGAGGTATTTGGCGCTCATGCCCACGTAAGTGTCGAGCTTGGGCTTATAGGCCTCTAGGTTCACTTCGCCGGAAAACACTTTTTCGCCGTAGCTGAACGTAAGCGCCAGGTCTTTCTGCGCGTCGTAGGACCCCGAGGTGACGGTCCCGTCGCCGTTTATCGTGCGCTGGGTGAAAGAGCCGGCGTCGGAGGTGAGCAGGGAAATGCCGGCTACCGGCTTTGCGAGCCCGCCCAGGCCTTTTATGGGCAGGGGCACGCCTACCGCCAGGAAATTAAGGGTCGAATCCTCGAACCCGGACAGGTACATGGCCGAAGCCTCCGGGAAGTGGAGCTGCCCCAGCCCGGCGGGATTGTAAGTCATGGAATAAATGTCGTCGGAGACCGCGGTAAAGGCCCCGGCCATACCCATGGCGCGCGGGCTGATATCCGACTTGAGTATCTGGAGGCCGGCGGCGCCCCCCCCGCCCGCAAAGGCCGGCGGCGCGCAGAGAAGGAGCGCGGCAAGGCAGCACAGCGCCGCCGCGCCCCGCGCCATTTTAAGACGACCTCCGTTCATGGTCCCTGCTTTCATAAATTTATTCTTCATCTCACGATGGCTATCTTATCCGTCTTGTCCAGCCCCGCGCCCTTGGCCTTCACGAAATAGATCCCGCTGGCGGCTTTTTTCCCGTTGGAATTAGTCCCGTCCCAGTTCAAAGTCCCCTTGCCCGCCGGGGCCGGCCCGTCGTAAACGGTCTTGACCAGGGAGCCCGCCTGGGTGTAGATCTTTATCGTCAGGGAACCCGCGGCCTGCAGTTCATATTTGATTATAGCGTTGGCGGACGCATGCGGGACCTTCGCCGGGTCGCCCATGAGGTTGTTGTAGGTGGTCATTGTCGTCCTGTTGGTCGACAGATTGATAAGGCCGGACTGGCCGAGCGAAACTATCTTCCCCATATGGTTGGAGCCAAAGACCTCGACGGTGACGGTCCCCACGCCGGGATAACGCAGGGCGAAACCCGGCTGGACGCCCAGCGTGCCGGTGATCATGGTACGGCCCAGGCTGTCGGTGTAGTCGTTATCGATGGTGCTGCCCACTACCCGGAGCAGGCCGTTGGCGATATCGGTCCTGGCCAGCGCCAGCGCCGTGCCGTTGTGGTCGCGCAGCTGCGCGTAGTTGAAGAGCACCTCGGCCGTCTGCAGTGTATGAGAGGACGGGGCCATGCTCATCGAGAATTTCTCGTGCGGCGCCATGAACGAGATCCTGTCGTTGTCCACGGTGGAACCGGCGTCCAGGTACGCTTCCACCGCGCCCTTCTGCCCGTAGGACAGGCTCAGGGTATACGGCATGGTGGATTTGACCACGGAATTACTGTAATTCTCCGTGGGACCGCCCGAAACGACCAGGTAATACCTGCCGGCGGACGCGGAAGGATAATAGAAGCTGACGGACGGGGAAAGAGTAATGCAGTCCCCGGAGGCGGGGCAATAGCCGCCGTAATCGTTTATGACCGGCACGGCGGAAACCTCGTTGCCTTCTGCGTCATAGACTATGTCGCGCTTGGAATCGAAGAGGTACATGCCGTAGGCCTTGTATTCCCCGTCGTTCGCGGCGGGCGGCAGGGTCAGCGTGGCGTAAACGTTGCCAGCGGCTATCGGCAGCGAATAGTAGTCCACGTCCACGGCCGGATAGATCGTAGCCGAAATGGAGGTAAGCCCGGACAGTTCCGCCGCGCACTCCGGTCCGTTGTTATTCTCGCAAAGCCCGTCGTTCGAGGCCGTTTCGTACGCGTCGCCCGCCGTGCCGGGCACCGGAATGCCGTGGGCGCCGAACGCGGTGGTGATCAGCGAGACGTTCGGAGACCCGGCGCCGCCGCAGCTGCCGGCCGCCAGCGTCTCCAGCTGTTTGCAGGCGTCGACGGCCGCGTCGTAAAAGTTGGTGAAGTTGTCGGGGAAATAGAAGAGCGCCGACCAGAAGATCACGTCGGCCACCGGCAGGCCGGAGAAGGTCCCGGAAGGGATGGTGCCCAGGGAATTGGCGCCGCCGTTGCGCAGTGTGTACATGGCCTCGGAAATAATCATGGCGTCGTCATGGACCTCGCCGTTCCAATGGTCGGGGATCTTCTTGAAATTCGGCGAGGAGGTGAGGGGCGCGTCGATATCGCGCGAACCGGAACCCAGGAAATTGCCCAGTATGGAGAGCGGCCGGCCTTCCCTCCAGAACGAGGCCAGGGAAAAATAGTCGGCCAGGGCCTCGCTCAGGGCGCCGAATTCCCCGTAGTTGATGATCGGGTAGATGCGGTTTATGGCCAGGTGGACGTACTCATGGCGCACCACCGTCCCGTCCAGGGCGAACGACCTGTAGTTCAGGTTCAGGTCCGTGGGACCGTCGCCGATCACGATATTATCGTTCACCAGGTCGTAATAGGCGTTCAACATCCCGGCATAAGGAATATTATCGGGGCTGCCGCTGGCGTGCACCATCACCGGCACCCGCTTGTCCAGGTTCACCGGCTTGGGCGTGCCGTCATAGGGGTTCTTGTTCATCGTCTCGAAGAAATTGCGCGCCCTGTCCAGGTGGTAAAAGGCGTTGACCTCGGCCAGGCCGTCGGTATGGTTGGGCCGGGCGTCGAGATAAACATTGGCGCTGCTGGTGGACCAGACCACGGAACCCGTAATATTGCTGGTCTCCCAGGGGTTGTTGGCGGACGGGAGGTACATGTAGCTGGACTGCTTTATCATGAACCCGCCGGCCGTGTCGGCGCCGTCGGCCAGCAGCCGCAGGCTGTAGGTGGAACTTTCCACCGAAGCGCCGTGAAAAGGCTGCGTGTGATGGGCGATATAGCTGGCGACGGTATTATTGCCGCCCAGCAGGTCGTTCCTGACCTGGACCACGTCATCGTTATTGACCGTGCCGTATTCGTCCATCGCGCCCACGGAGAAAGAGTCGAAATACGGGACCGCCTTCATGAATACGCCCAGGGAAACGTAATCGCTGGAGGGAACGACCGCGGTATACACCGTGTCCTGCCCGTTCACATACGCCCCGCTGCCTACCCACGGGTTGTGGTTGTAAACCCGCCACTTGCCGCCGCCGTTGTCGAAATGCGCGCTGAGCCCCCTGGCGTTGGTGACCGAGAAATACGGCCCCTTGAAAGCGGAGTACACTTTCCCGTTAACCCCGTTGATGCAGTAGTCCCCGTCGGCGTTGGTCGCCGTGTAGGTGGAAGGGCCGCCCACCCAGAAATACTGGTTGGCGATCACCGTGCTTATGGGCAGCTCCCAGGTGGTCTGCAGCACGCCGGGGCTCGCGTCGCCGGTGGATAAAGGAGAAATGGCGTACACGGTGGCGGAAGACCGCCCCATAACGTTGTAGGCCGTGCCGTTGCACACCGCTACGCGGCGCGTATCGTCGTATTTCAGCAGCAGGGCGCCGTTCGCGGCGTCGACGTAATAGATCCAGTAGCCCCCGGAGGTGCCGCGCACCTTCCAGGCCAGCTTCGGAGCGCCGGCCGCTTCGTCCGGGAAGATGACCAGTTCCGTGCCTGTGACCCTGAACGGCCGCCCGATATCGACGGCGGCGGCCTGCCGCGCCTGCTCGGCCGTTATAGAAGGAATAATATTGATATCGATACCGGGCTCGAACCGGGCCTGGTAGCCGGAGATCTCCCCCGCCGCCGAAATATGCGCGCGGGCGTAGGAGAATTCCACGGGAATACCGTTGTAATACTGCTGGTACTGGATATGGGTCATCCCCAGGAATTTCTTGCTGTTCGCCAGGCGCAGGGCGGAGGGCTCTATCTTGAGCAGGTCCTTGTTCTCGTTCATGAAGGCCGAAGCGGCCTGCTCCGGGGACCCGGGATAGCGCGGGGTACGGCCGCCGGTGAGGGCTTCCGGGAGCGCCGTGCGCGGGTTATACCGGACCTTCCAGGTCTTGCCGTGCTTGAGCGCGAACTTATGGAAAGCCGAACGGTCCGCGGCGGAAGGCTCTTTGCGCACGGTGCGCATGGAATCCGCCGGCTGCATGGATTTCTGCCGGGGGCCGGCGGCGCACAGGGGAGCCGCGCCCGCCGTGAAAAAAGCGGCAGCCAGGAAAAGAGTTGTGGGGGTTATGCGTTTCATTTTAGCGAAAACCTTTTGATGATCTGCAATGCTGCGGTCAATTTAACCTTGGGATTCTCGTCCTCGAGCGCTTTCGCCAGCGGGCCCCGTGACTCCTCGAGAGAAAAATGCGCGAGCAGGTCCAGGGCCTCGAGGCGCACCTCCGGGCTTATGGCGTCGAGCCCGCTCTGGGCCGCGCGGACGTCCCCCTTGCCGCCGGACAGGATCAGCCCCTTCTGGGCCGCCAGCTTCAGGCGGATGTCGGTGGTCTCCGCGGAGATCGCCTCGAACCTGGCCTTGACCTTTTCATCCTTTATGCCGCCCAGCGCCGCAACCGCCTTAAATTTTATCGTGGGATTGGCGTCCTCCGAAAGTTTCATCAGTTCCGCCAAAGAGTTCTTTTTTTCCGCGCTGCAGCCTATCGCCTCCAGGGCGGCTACGCGCACCCTGACCGCTTTCTCGGCGCCGAGCAGTTCCGTCAGGCTGCGCACCGCGCCGGCCGCGCAGATCTTGGCGAGCGCGGTGGCGCTCTGGTAGCGCACGGCTTCGTCTTCCGAAGAAAGAGCGCCGGTGAACTGCTCCAGCTCCTCGCTGCCGCCCAGCCCCGCCAGCTCCCTGGCCGCGGCGTCGCGTATCGCGCCGTAGTCGTCGTTCTTGAGCTTGTACAGGACGTCCGTCGCCTTTTCCCTGCGCATATAGACCAGGGCCTCCAGGGCGTTCTCCCTTATCTTGTTCTGCGAGATCATCTTAAGCTCCACCAGCGGAGAGTTGACTACGGTCCCCCGCGCCGGGACATCGTTGATTATAGCGTAAACCGTCTTAAGCCCGGTAGAGATCCCAAGTTCCCAGAGCGCGCGGGCCGCCGCTATCCGGACATATTTATCCCTGTCCTGCAGCATAGCCTCCAGGATCCCGGCCGCCGCTTTGTTGCCGGCCTGCCCCAGCACTTCGGCGGCCTTCGCGCGCACTTCCGAATCCCTGTCCTTTACGTGCAGGGCTACGGTCTCCAGCGCCTTTTTCCCCACCTCCCGCAGCGACTGCCTCTCGGCGGGCTGCGCCTCCGCCGGCGCGCCGTACGCCGCTGAGGCGAACAGGAAAAGCAAAGACAATGCGGCGCGCTTCATCGACATAGTTTAGATAATATCCTTTGCGGCATGATTGCGATTAAGTTACAAAAAGATTACGGAAACGACCGCCAAAAAACTCGTGCCCCCTGGCGGGGTGCCGCTATGCGGCACGCGAGACGAGAGGCGTTGTCCATCCATAGTCTGCGGTCCAATATTTTGGACCGCCCCGAATTGAGTGCCCCCTGGCGGGGTGCCGCTATGCGGCACGCGAGACGGGAAGCACTGTCCATCCATAGTCTGCGGTCCAATATTTTGGACCGCCCCGAATTGAGTGCCCCCTGGCGGACTCGAACCACCAACCTGCCGCTTCGAAGGCGGACGCTCTATCCAGTTGAGCTAAGGGGGCCGGCTGCGCGCCCGCATCGCGCGGGCTTACGGTTGTTAAACCGCCTATATTATTATAGAATTTATTTCGTCGGGCAAATACTGCCGGCGGATTTTTTAAAAAGATTGAAGGCGATTTTCAAGGAGTCTGATCATGGGTGGACATTCACACTGGGCCGGAATTAAACACAAAAAAGCGTTGACCGACGCGAAGAAAGGCAAGGTCTGGACCAAGATCATCAAGGAAATAACCATCGCCGCGAAGATGGGCGGCGGCAAGCCCGAAGAGAACCCCCGCCTGCGTAAAGTAATAGAGGACGCGAAAGCCAGCAACATGCCCCTTGAGAACGTGAAGCGCGCCGTAAGGCGCGGCACGGGCCAGGAACCCGGCGTGGTCTACGAAGAGATCGTGTACGAAGGCTACGGCCCCGGCGGCATCGCCATCATCATCAATATCACCACCGACAGCAAGAACCGCGCCGCCAGCGAGATCCGCAAGATCCTCGACACCCACGGCGGCAACATGGGTTCCACCGGCTGCGTCGGCTGGATGTTCGAGCAGAAGGGCTATATCGCCGTGAAGAAGGCCGACGCCAAGGAAGAAGAGCTGATGAACCTGGCGCTGGAGATAGGCGCGGACGATTTCCGCTCCCCCGCCGATTTCGACGAGTACGAGATCATCACCTCCCCGCAGGAATTCGACTCCGTGAAGGCCAAGCTCGAGGAAAAGAAGGTCCCCCTTGTTTCCGCGGAAGTCACCATGCTTCCGAAGAACGAAGTTAATATCGGCGAAGACAAGGCCGAGCAGGTGCTGAGGCTGGTGGACGCCCTGGAAGACCACGACGACGTGCAGAAGGTCTACTCCAACTTCAACATCCCCGACGCGGTGCTGATGAAACTGGAAAAGTAATTATTGATGAGGATACTCGGCATCGACCCCGGACTGGACAGGACCGGCTGGGCCGTCCTCGAAAAGAACGGCGCCGCCGCCCCGGTCCTTGCCGCTTCCGGCCTTATCCACACGTCCTCGAAGCTGGCGCTCGAGAAACGTCTCGCCGCCATCTTCGACGAGCTGGCCGGGCACATAGCCCGCCACGCCCCCGACGAAGCCGCCATCGAAGAGGTTTTCTTTTCCAAAAGAGCGGATACGCAGGCTAACACCACACACGCGCGCGGCGTTATCCTGCTGGCCTGCGAAAAAGCCGGGCTGCCCATCTATCCCTATAATCCCCGCACCATAAAGAAGACCATTTCCGGCAGCGGCAGCGCCGAGAAGAAACAGATGCAGCGCATGGTCCAGCTTACCCTTAAACTGGCCTCCGTCCCGGAGCCGGACGACGTGGCCGACGCCATGGCCGCCGCGCTCTGCCACCTGCGCCTGGCCCCGGTGGCCAAAGCCATCGCCAAAGCCAGGCAGAGGGCCGCATGCTAGCCTACCTGCGCGGCAGCATAGTCTCCAAGGGCGAAGAGAGCGCCATTATCGAGACCGGCGGCCTTGGCTACGAAGTTTTTTTCTGCGCGCCTTCGCTGGAGGCGCTCGGCCCGGAGGGCGCCATCGTGGAAGTATTTCTGGCCGAATCCATAAGCATGTACGGCGGCACCGCGCTGTACGGCTTCCGCTCTCCCGACGAGAAAAAGCTCTTCGACCTGCTGCGCGACGCCGTGCCCAACACCGGCGCCAAGAAAGCCCTGGACTACCTCGGCAAAGCGGTCCGCTCCATGGCGGACTTCGCGCAGGCCGTGGCCGACAGGGACCCGAAAAAGCTCACCGCCATTTTCGGTTTCACGGCCAAAACGGCCGACAAGCTCATCTCCGCGCTGAAGGACAAGCTCCCCGCCGGGCAGTACGGGCCCGCGGCGGCCGCCGGGACTTCGACGGCCGCTTACACGCAGGCCATGAGCGCGCTGACCGCGCTGGGCTTCCGCGCGGCGGAAGCCCGGACCGCCCTCGAGGAAGCCTCCGCGCAAGCCGGTCCGCTGGCCGGCGCCGAAGTGATAATCAGGCTGGCGCTGCGCCGCCTTTCCTCCAAATAAAGACATGCCTAAGAACGACGACATCCTCTCCGCGCGCCCGGCCAAAGACGAGAACACGGGCATGGAAACGGCGCTGCGCCCTTCCTCCCTCGACGAATTCATCGGCCAGCCCAGGCTCAAAGAGAACCTGAAGGTCTTCATCCAGGCCGCCCGGACGCGCAAAGAGCCGCTGGACCACTGCCTTTTCTATTCCCCCCCGGGCCTGGGCAAGACCACCCTTTCCCACATCCTGGCCCGCGAAATGGGCGTGAACATAAAGGTCACTTCCGGCCCGGTGCTTTCCAAGCCCGGCGACCTCGCCGCCATGCTCACCACGGAGCTGGCCGAAGGCGACATCCTTTTCATCGACGAGATCCACCGGCTGAACGCCTCCGTGGAGGAAGCCCTGTATCCTGTTATGGAGGACTTCCTGTTCTTTATAAATACAGGCCAGGGCCCCGGCTCCACCACGCTGAAGCTGGCCGTCCCGCGCTTCACGCTGGTGGGCGCCACCACGCGCAGCGGCCTGCTCACCGGCCCGCTCCGGGACCGCTTCGGCATAGTTTTCAACCTGGGCTTCTACGGCGAAGCGGAGATCTCGCAGATCCTGGAACGCTCGGCCCGGATCCTGGGCAGCAGAGCGGAGAAGGCGGCGCTGGAGCTGATCGCCAGGCGCTCGCGCGGCACGCCGCGCATCGCCAACCGCCTGCTCAGGCGCGTACGCGACTTCGCCGACGTCAGGGCGGACGGCGTCATAACCGCCGCCGTCACCCAGGCGGCCATGACCGCGCTGGAGATAGACCCCGAAGGCCTGGACAACCTGGACCGCCGCATCCTGCTGGCCATAGCGGAGAAGTTCAACGGCGGACCGGTCGGGATAGAGACCATCGCGGTGGCCGTGTCCGAGGAACAGGATACGCTCACCGACGTGATAGAACCGTTCCTGATCCAGAGCGGGTTCCTCAAACGCACCCCGCGCGGCCGCATGCTTACCCCCAAGGCGGCCCAGCACCTCGGCCTGAAGATACCGCCCCCGCAGGAACTTTTTTAACCTGAATCCTGCAGTTTAGGATAGTTTTCATTGATGATACGACTACTGCTGCCGCTGCTTCTTCTTCGCGTCCCGGCGTCGCCGCTTTTCCCGGCTCAGGCGCTGGCGGCGGAGCAGCAGCGCATCAGGGTGGCTATAACCCGGGGCTCCGCCTCGCTCAAGATCAGGACCTCGGCCAAGCTGTATATCCTGGAGGTCAAGACGGGCGACAAGTACCAGCTCCTCGGCGACTCCGACTACGAGGTGCGCTCGTCCGGCAACTCTATCATGGTAGCGGGACAGCAGCTGTCCTCCCCGGTAAAGCTGCTCGCCGCCGACGGCGGAGAGCGCATCCGTCTTGGCGGACGGCTTTATAAAGGCGACATAATCATCAGGGCCTCCGGCGACGACCGCATAGACATTATAGAGGCCCTTTCGATCGAGGATTACCTCTGCGGCGTCCTCCCCGCCGAGATGAGCCCGGACTGGCCGCTGGAAGCGCTGAAGGCGCAGGCGGTGGCTTCGCGCACTTACGCGCTGAAGCAGCTCAAACCCTCCGCCGATTACGATATCACCGACGGCGTGGAGATGCAGGTGTACAAGGGCTACTCCGGCATAAATTCGCGCATTAAAGAGGCGGTCGACTCCACCCGCGGCGAAGTCCTCAGGTACAAACGCAAGCTGGTAACCGCCTTCTTCCATTCCTGCTGCGGGGGCCACACGGCCAGCGTGAACTCGGCCTGGGGCGAAGAGGTGATCAAGCCGCTTTACGGCGTCGCCGACCCCTTCTGTTCCGCCTCGCGCCATTCCAAGTGGGACTATTTCGTTCCCGCCAAAGACCTGCTTGCGTTCATACAGAAGCGGGGCTCGATGGCGCTGAAGGTCACCGGGCTCAAGCCGCTAAAAAAGGACCGTTCCGGCCGGACCCTTTCCTACAAGATCTCCACCGACAGGGGCAGCGAAACCGCTTTGACCAAGGAAATGAGGGCCCATTTCGGCTCCTACGAATTCAGGAGCACTTTTATAACCCGCGTTACCCCGGTGAACGGCGGCTACGAGTTCCGCGGCCGCGGCTGGGGCCACGGCGTGGGCATGTGCCAGGAAGGCGCCAAGACCATGGCGAACAAAGGCAGGGGCTACCGCAAGATACTCCGCTACTATTACCCCGGCGCCTCCATAGAGGACCTTTAATGAACGAAGAAGCCTTAAGCGAATTTTCCGCGCTGGAAATAGAGCCGCTCATAGCGGACAGGCCGGCCGAGCCCAGGGATTCTTCGCGCCTGCTGGTGGTCAACCGCGCGGACGGCGCCCTGGCCAGCCGCAGGTTCTCGGACCTCGCCGCCCTGCTTACTTCCCGCGATCTGCTGGTCCTCAACCGCAGCCGGGTGTGGAAGGCGCGCCTTGAAGCCGCCAAGCTCACCGGCGGCCGCTGCGAAATACTCCTGATGGCCCCGCTCGGCCCCGACCGGACCTCCTGGACGGCCCTCTGCCGCAAGGTGCGCCCGGACCAGGCGCTGAACTGCCCCGGCGGGGTGCAGGCCCGCTGCCTCGGGCTCAACCCGGACGGCAGCTACAACTTCAGTTTTTCCGCGCCCCTCGACGAGGCTTACCTGGCGGCCCACGGGGCGGTGCCGCTGCCGCAGTACATCCTGAAAGCCAGGCAGCGCCGCAATGCCGGCGCGCCGCCGGACGAAGATAAATACCAGACGGTTTACGCCGAGGAGCCCGGCTCCATCGCCGCCCCCACGGCCGGCTTCCATTTTACGCCGGAGCTTTTTTCCGGCCTGAAGGCGGCGGGAGTTAAGACGGCCTTCGTCACGCTGCACATCGGGTGGGGCACCTTCCGCATGGTCCGCGCGCAGGACCCCGCCGCCCACGTCATGATGGAAGAGGAATGCGAAGTGACCGCCGCGGCCGCCGAAGCCATAAACGCCCACCGCGCCGCCGGCGGGAGGGTAATAGCGGTCGGCACCTCTTCCATGCGCACGCTGGAGACTTTCTCCGGCGAAGACGGGACCCTGCGCCCCGGGCGCGGCCGGGCCGGCCTGTTCATCCGCCCCGGCTACAAGTTCCGCGCCGCCGGCGCCTTTATCACCAACCTGCACGTGCCCGATTCGGCGCCGCTCTATATGACGGCCGCCTTCGCCGGGCGCGAACTCCTTTTCAAGGCCTACCAGCGCGCCGTGAGCGAACGCTACAGGTTCTACTCGTACGGCGATTCGATGCTTATAATATGAGGAAACACTATGGATCATTTTGAGATACTGAAAGCCGACACCGAGACCGCGGCGCGGGCGGCGGTCGTTAAAACCCCGCGCGGGCTGGTGCACACCCCCGTCTTCATGCCGGTGGCCACCCAGGGCACCGTGAAGGCGGTGTCGCAGCGGGACCTGTCCGAGCTGGGCGTGGAATGCATGCTGTCCAACACCTACCACCTCTACCTGCGCCCAGGCCTCGACACGCTCGAGCGCTTCGGCGGGCTTAACGGTTTCATGAACCACCCCGGCCCTATCCTGACCGATTCCGGCGGCTTCCAGGTCTACAGCCTGAGCCGCCTGCGCAAGATCACCGACACGGGCGTGCATTTCGCCTCGCATATCGACGGCAGCCCGCATTTCTTCACGCCGGAAAAAGTAATAGATTACCAGGCCGCCATCGGCTCGTCCATCTGGACCTGCCTCGACGTCTGCGTAAAGAACCCCGCCCCCCGGCGCGACGCCGAGGACGCCCTTAAGAAAACCATGAACTGGGCGCGGCGGGCGAAAACTCATTTCACCGAGAAGACCCGCCACATGGACCCCGCCAAGCGGCCCCAGCTGTTCGGCATAGTCCAGGGCTCCATCTACAACGACCTCCGCGCCGAGGCGGCCAAGCACATGACCGACCTGAACCCCGACGGCTTCGCCATAGGCGGCCTTTCCGTGGGCGAGAGCAAGGCGCAGATGATAGAGGCGCTGGCCGCGGCCGTGGAACACCTGCCCAAGGACAAGCCGAGGTATTTCATGGGCCTGGGCTCGCCCGAGGATATCTGGGACGCCGCCGAGCTGGGCGTGGACATGTTCGACTGCGTGCTGCCCACGCGCAACGCGCGCAACGGCCAGGCCCTGACCTCAGGCGGCAAGCTCTACATCAAGAACGCGCCGTTCAAGAACGACGACTCCCCCCTCGACCCGCTCTGCGACTGCATCTGCTGCCGCAACTACTCGCGCGGCTACCTCTCGCATCTCTACAAGGCCAAAGAGCTGCTGGTAAGCCAGCTTATTTCCATCCACAATATCCGCTTCCTTATAAACCAGACCAAGGCCATCAGGCAGGCCGTCGCCTCCGGCACCGTTCGCCAGGCGAAAAAGGCGTTCAGGGAGGCCTACCTGCCCAAGGAGTAAAGCGGCGGAGAGCTATGAAGGAAATGTTCGCGGATAAAAAAAACCTGCGCGCGGCCCTGGCCCTGGGCGTGGCCGCCGCCACGTTCGTCGTTTTCGCCCCGGCCATCAAGAACGGCTTCGTCAACTGGGACGACCTCGGCGCCCTGCTCGACAACAGGCATTACCGCGGCTTCGGCTGGCAGAACCTGAAGTGGATGTTCACCACTTTCCACATGGGGCTGTACCAGCCGCTGAGCTGGCTCACCTACGCGCTGGACCATGCCCTGTGGGGGATGAACCCGCACGGCTACCACCTGACCAATATCCTGCTGCACGCCGCCGGCGCCTCCGTTTTTTTCCTGCTCTGCGCGGAGCTCCTGCGGGCGGCGCGGCCGGAAAAAGAGGCCGGCCGCGGGCTGCTGTTCTCTGCCGCTTTCGCCGCGCTCTTCTTCTCCCTCCACCCGCTGCGCGTGGAATCCGTGGCCTGGGTTACGGAAAGACGCGATGTGCTCTCGGGACTTTTCTATCTCCTTTCCATATATTGGTACGTCCGCGCCCGCGCTGCCGCCGCGGGGCAGACCCGGCCCGCAAGCCTGGGCCTGTCGCTGGCGGCTTTTGTCCTGGCGCTGCTCTCCAAGGGCATTACGGTAACGCTCCCGGCCGCGCTGCTGCTGCTGGACCTGTACCCGCTGCGCAGGCTCCCGCCGCAGCCGAAGCTTTGGTTCTCACCCCAGGCAAGGCCGGTCTGGCGCGAGAAGTTGCCCTACCTGGTCCTGGGCGCGCTTTTCGCCGCGGCGGGCTACGCCGCGCAGGGCTCGGCGCTGCGCTCGTTCGGCGAGTTCGGCCTGGGCGACCGGGCGTTGCATTCGCTGTACTCCACCATGCTCTACGCCGCTAAAACGGCGCTGCCGCTGAACCTGTCCCCGCTCTACCAACTTTCAGGGGGCGCCCTGCCGGTCTATCTTTTCGGCGGCCTTTCCTTCATAATCGTGACCGCGGCGCTGTTCTTCCTGCGCGGGCGCTGGCCCGCCGGGGCCGCGGCGTGGGCCTTCTACCTGGTCACGCTGGCGCCGGTCATGGGTATAGTAAAGTTCGGCGCGCAGGCGGCGGCCGACCGCTACACTTATCTTTCCTGCCTGTCCTTCGCGCTGCTTGCCGGGGCGGGGTTCCTGGCGGCCTGGCGGGCCGCTGAAGGGAAATACCGCGGGCTAAGCTCCGCAGCCGCCTGCGCGGTGCTGCTGGCGCTGGCCTGGAGCACGAACGCGCAGATAAAGGTCTGGCGCGATTCGGAAACGCTCTGGAACCGCGTCCTGGCGCTGGACCCGGGGATAGACCTGGCCCACAATAATCTCGGGACGGAATTGCTGGCCCTGGGCCGCGCGCAGGAAGCCTTCGGCCACTTCGAGGAAGCGCTGCGCCTGAATCCCGCTTACCCGGGCGCGCATTACAACCTGGGCAAATACTACGAGGAAAAAGGGCTCAATCCCGAGGCCGCGGAGCATTACGCCGAGGCCCTCCGCCTGGACCCGCGGTTCGCGCGGGCCGGTTACAATCTGGGGCTGCTGTTTGAAAAGCAGGGCAAGACCGGCCCGGCCCTGTTCTACTACGAGCAGGCTATCAAGGGCGATCCCGGGTTCGCGGGCGCGCATTACAACGCCGGCACCCTGCTGGCCGCGCTGGGCGAGCTTGCCAGGGCCGCGGGCCACTTCACGGAGGCCGTCCGCATAGACCCGCAATACGCCGACGCCCACACCAACCTTTGCGCCATGCTGGCGGCGCAGGGCCGGCTTGAGGATGGGATAGCCCACTGTTCAATAGCGCTGAAGCTGGACCCGCGCAACACTAAAGCCCACTACAACATGGCGCTGGCGCTGGCCAGCGGCGGCAACAGGGACGAGGCGGCGCGGCATTACCTGGCCGCGCTGGAGCTGAACCCGCAGTTCGCCGAGGCCCACTTCAACCTGGCCCAGCTCCTGGCCGCCTCCGGCGACAAAGCCGGCGCCGCCGCCCATTACGCCCTCGCCATCCGCCTCAACCCCCGCCTCGCCCCCGCCCCTAATCGTTAAAAGCCCCCTAGATCCCCTGCGTCATGGTGCCGTGTGGACCGGAACGCAAAACGCGCTCGGCCAGCACCGTGGCCGTCGCTCATCCTCCTCCTTCGCCGCTTACGCAAGGCTCAGTCGTCGGAAGGTTTTGCTAACCCGGTCCACGCGTCGCCATGACGCGACAGCGCTGGAACTGTGGAAACTCAATGATATATATTTAAAAATTTGTTAGAATAATCACTGCAACATTTGACGACGGAGGACACATGAACCAGAACGCGGCCATAATGCAGCTGGTACCTTTCATAGCCGTAGCGGCTATCTTCTATTTCCTGCTCATCAGACCCCAGCAGAAGCAGCTCAAAGAAACCAAAGCCATGCTCGACGCCCTCAAAGCCGGCGACAAAGTGGTCACCCGCGGCGGCATGATCGGGCAGATAGCCGGGATAAAAGGCGACGAAGTGGAAGTGGAGATCGCCAAGGGCGTAAAAGCCCTATTCACCCGCAGCGCCATCGGCGCCATCCTGCCCCCGGCCAAGTAAAACAGGTTTTTCGGCGCGGCCCGCGCGGGTTAGCCGCGCCGCCGCAGGCAAAACGGACACGAACAAGGAGCATCGGCAATGACTAAATTACACTGGAAGATAGGCACCGTCCTGGGCCTCCTCATCCTTTCATTCTGGCTGCTGTACCCCGGCATAGAGTGGTACACCAAGACCAACGACGAGAGGGCCAAGACCGAGGCCATGCGCATGCGCCCCACGCGCATCCTCAACCTGGGCCTGGACCTGCGCGGCGGCACCCACCTGCTGCTGGAGCTGGACGTGAACAAGCTCGATAAGAAAGAACAGCTCAACGACGCCATGGCCCGCGCCATAGAGATCATCCGCAACCGCGTGGACCAGTACGGCGTGGGTGAAACCCCCATAGCCCGCCAGGGCGACCACTGGATCTCGGTGGACCTGCCCGGCATCTCCAATACCGAAGAAGCCGAGAACCTCATCGGCAAGACCGCCCTGCTCGAGTTCCGCCTGGTGAACGATTCCAGCGACGCGCAGGCCGTGATGACCAAGGCCGAAAACATGGACGCCCCCCCGCTGAACAAGGACGGCACGCCTACGCCCGAAATAGCCAAGCTGCTGCCCAAGGGCTCGGGCCTGTTCAAGGCCGCTCCCGGCCCGGAAGGCGAGCGGACCCGCTACTACGTGCTGTTCGACAGCGTCCCCGTCACCGGCGCCTTCCTCGAGAACGCCCGCGTGGCCACCGACCAGCAGTTCGGCACGCCCAACATCGACTTCACCTTCAACAAGGAAGGCGGCAAGATCTTCGAGAACTTCACCGGCGCCAACGTCGGCAAATACCTGGCCATCGTGCTTGACGGCGTGGTCCACTCCGCGCCCGTCATCAAGACCCGCATCGGCGGCGGCTCCGGCGTGATCGAAGGCTCCTTTACCATGGAAGAGGCCCGCAACCTGGCCATCATCCTGCGCGCCGGCGCCCTGCCGGCGCCGGTCAACATCATCGAGAAGCGTGTGGTGGGACCGGAGCTGGGCGAAGACTCCATCAAGAAAGGCGTCTCCGCGGCCGGCATCGGCTTCATCCTGGTCGTCATCTTCATGGTGGTCTATTACAAGGCGGGCGGCCTGGTAGCCGACATCGCCCTGGCCCTGAACTTTGTGCTGCTCTTGGCCGCGATGAGCTACTTCGGCGCCACGCTGACCCTGCCGGGCATCGCCGGCATGATCCTGTCGCTGGCAATGGCCATCGACGCCAACGTGCTTATCCTCGAGCGCATGCGCGAAGAAATGGCCCTGTCCAAGCCGGTGGCGATGATCATCCCCACCGCCTACGACAAGGCCTGGAGCGCCATCCTGGACTCCAACGTGACCACCTGGATAGCGGCAATCTTCCTCTTCCAGTTCGGCTCCGGCCCGGTGAAGGGCTTCGCCGTCACGCTCACCATCGGCCTGCTGCTCGGTATGTTCACCTCTGTTTTCGTGACCAGGGTCATTTATGAATTCTGGCTCACCTCCAATCCCAAGGAGCTCAGCATATGATGATACTCATTAAGAAAACGAACATTAACTTTATGGCCAAGCGCCATATCTTCTTCGCCATTTCGGCGGTGGTGATAGGCGCGGGCCTGCTCTCCATGTCCATCAAAGGCCTGAACCTGGGGCTGGACTTCACCGGCGGCACGCTGCTGCAGCTGCGCTTCGAGCAGCCCGTTACCACGGCCGAGATCCGCGGGGCCATGAGCAAAGGCGGCCTCGATGCGGTCATCCAGAGCCTCTCCGACCGGAACTCCTACCAGATCAAGGTAAAGGGTTCCCAGGAGAACGCCAGGGAGACAGCCGACAAGATAATCTCCAGCCTCACGGCCAACCTGCCCGGGAACAAGTTCAACGAGGAGAAGCAGGACTACGTCGGGCCCGTGGTGGGCCGCGACCTGGCTAAGAAGGCCCTGTTCGCCATCATCCTGTCCTTCTTCGGCATCATCGTTTACGTGGCCTTCCGCTTCTCCAACCCCACCTGGGGCGCGGCGGGCGTGCTGGCCATCTTCCACGACGTGGCGGTGGTCATGGGCGCCATGTCCATCACCAACCGGGAGATAGACCTGGTCATAGTGGCGGCCCTCTTGACCATAGCCGGTTACTCCATCAACGACACCATCGTCATCTTCGACCGCATGCGCGAGAATATGAGGATCTTCCCCAAGATGCCGCTGGGGCAGCTGGCCAACACCAGCGTGAACGAGACGCTGTCGCGCACGCTGATCACCAACCTCACCGTGCTGGGCGTCGTGCTGATACTCTTCGTGTTCGGCGGCGAGGTCATCAACAACTTCGCCTTCGCCATGCTCGTCGGCAGCATCTGCGGCACCTACTCCACCATCGCCATTGCCACCCCGCTGGTTTACCAGTGGGAGGGCAAAGGCCACAGGAAATAAGCCGGGAAGAAAGCCGTTATCAGTTCTGGAGCCGATGTGCGCAAGATAAAGAACTTCAAGATCCAGGTCTACTCCTACGAGGTGCTGCGCCGCGCGCGCAAGCACAAGCTGGACCTGGCCGGCATAGGGCTCGACGACGAAGCCGCCATGCGCGAATACGCGTCGGGCCTGGCCACGGCGCTGGAGCCGGCCCTGGTCTTTGAATACCTGGCGCCGGAAGACGCCCTGGCCATGCGCATCAACGGCGATACCCCCTCCCCGCTGACGGCGGGTATCCTTACGCTGGGCGCCCCCTTCGAAGCGAAGGTGGACGCCGCGGCGGACGACACCCACAAGCGCCTTAACCGGATAGCGGCGCAGATCTTCCTGAATACCGCGGTGGGCGTAACCACGGGGCTGGCGCTGCGCGAAGCTGAGCCCGAAGGGTTCGAACTGTCCCCCGCCATCTACATCTCCTCCTGCCCGGAGCAGGAATCCCAGCCGCAGGAAGCCACCTCCGTGCCCCTTTACGAGAACGAACTGATAAAAGCCCTCTGCGCCAGGCTCGAGGCGGACAAGATAGGCGTCTCTTTCGACACCGGCGCCTTCTCGCCCAAGTATTCGGCGGTGTTCGCCCTGCCCTGGCTTTCCCGCAAAAAGAAGAAAAGCGCGTCGGCCTCCAAGAAATAGCCCGGCGCGCCCCCCACAATGGGATACCTGCTCCTGCTCCTCTACAGCCTGCTCGCGCCCGTCATAGCGGCGCTTTACGCCCTGTATTTCCTGCTTTCCCCCCGCCGCTCCCTGATGAAAAGCCTGGGCGGCGAGCTGGGCGAACGCCTGGCCCTGGCGGTTCTGCCGGTGGCAGGCGCCCCGGTCTGGCTGCACACCGCCTCCATGGGCGAGGTGAAGGCCATCTCGAAGCTGGCCCCGGAGCTGGCAGCCGCGGAGAAAGCGCCGCTCTTGATAACCGCGTCCACCTCTTCGGGCAGGGCCGAAGCCTCCCGGCTTACCCCCGGCGCGCGTTTTGCGCCGCTCGATTTCTACCCGCTGGTCAAACGCTTTATAACACGCCACCGGCCGCGCATGCTGGTGGTGATAGAGACCGAGATCTGGCCGGCCATGTTCATAGCGGCGGCCAGGGCGGGGGTGCCGGTCTATCTCGCCAACGCCCGCATCTCCCCCGGCACGCTGGCGCTTTACCGCGCGCTGGGGCCGCTTTCCCGGCTTATGTTCTCCGGCGTAAAACAAGTGCTGGCGCAGAGCGAGGCCGACGCGCTGCGCTTCCGCAGCCTCCCCGGCCTGGCGGACAAGGTAACGGTCACCGGCAACCTCAAACACGACCAGCTCGGGGCTTCCGGCGCCGGCGCCGACAAAGTAAAGGAATTTTTGAAAGCCGCGGGCTGGGAAGGCTGCCCGCTGTTCACCGCCGGCAGCACCCACCCCGCGGAAGAGCCGCTGCTGGCCGACGCTTTTCTTGAGGCTAAAAAGACCGTGCCCGGTCTTAAGCTGGCGCTTGTCCCCCGCCACCCTGAACGCCTGGCGGAGACCGAAGCTGCCCTGCGGGAGCGCTGCGTGGAGTACACCAAGTGGAGCACCCGGGAAACCGGGCGCGACTGCGTCATAGTGGACGCGATGGGCCTGCTGCAGGCCTTCTACGCCGTCTCCGCCGTCTGCTTCGTAGGCGGTACCCTCGACGACACCGGCGGGCATAACCTGCTGGAACCGGCGCTCTATTCCAAACCAGTACTCTTCGGCCCCAACTACCGCAACGCCCGGCAGGCCGGGGAATCCCTGCTGAAGGAAAAGGGCGGCTTCCTCACGGGAACCGCCCCTGCCATGGCGCTGAAACTTTCAGAACTGCTCAACGCTCCCGCTCAACTGCAGGCCGCCTGCGCCAACTCCGCCAAAGCCCTCTCCTCCCTCAAAGGCGCCACCGCCAGGACCCTGGCGGCGCTTTCCCGGTAAAGATATGAAATACTTTTTAGCCGCCATAATGTTGCTATCTTACCTCGCCGCCGGGCAAGCCGAGGCCGGCTGGAAGTTTGCCGTGCTCTCGGATATACACGTAGGCAAGCAGGCTGACCCGGCCCAGAGCGTGGGCCCTTTCCTTAAGAACGCCATAGCCCGCCTGGCGGCCGAGAAGCCGGACCTGGTCATCCTCACCGGCGACCTTACCCGCGGCAACCCCGACGACGGGTTTTCCGCGGAGGCGGCCGGCAAATGGTGGGGCAGCGTAAAGAAGGCCCTGGAGCCGCTGCGCGAGGCCGGCATACCCGTGGCGCCCATCCCCGGCAACCATGATTCCTATACCAGCGCCCACCGCCAGGCCTACAAAGCGGCCTGGGCGGATTTCAGCCCGGGGCTGGCCGGCCTGGACCTGAAGGGCAAGCCGCCGCATTATTATTCTTTCGACCACGGCGGCGCGCATTTCACGCTGCTGTCGATAACCGACCAGGACATCTCCGCCGAGCAGCTCGCCTGGCTGAAGAAGGACCTGGCCGGGGCTTCTGGCCTGCGTTTCGTTTTCGGCCACGTGCCGCTGGCCTCGGCCATGGCCAGGCCCAACGCATCGTTCAGGAAGGAACTGGGCTCCGCGCTGGCCGACGGGAACGCCGCCGCCTACGTATGCGGCCACGAACATTTAGTGTGGGACCAGAGCGACGGCCTGCCGGTGCGGCAGATCATCTCCGGCACCGCCATGAACCGGCCCTACAGCTACGCCATCCGCAAAGAGCTTTACGCCGCCCATTGCCGCGCCGCCGACGGCCAATGCGTAATGCCGGCCACCGGCCGGCGCTTCTCCGCCAACCCGGCCGATCGCCTGCAGAAGCTCAGCTCGGCCTTTTATATTTTTGAAATGGACCCCGCCCTGGAAGGCGGCTACTCCGCCACCCCCCACACCCTCGACGAAACCGGCGCCCTCTCGCCCTTCTATCTAGCACAGTAGTAAAAAAAGGGCGGCTTCCTTAGGGAAACCGCCCTTTTGATGGCGCTGAAACTTTCAGAACTACTTAACGCTACCCTTCAACTGGCCGCCGCCGGTTCCGCCAAAGCCCGCTCCTGCCTCACCGCAAAGACCCTGGGGATAATCACAGGTCACTGACAGGCCACCGTAGTTTTTGTCGTAAGTATACCGTGATCGAAAGTCAGGTTGTAACACGTCGATGTGATCGTGGACCCCACGACCTGAAACGTAACCGGCGAAGCCGGCGACAATCCGGTTACTCCAACGGTCATGCCGTTGCCGGTAGCATCCGCGACCAAGACCGCGTCAGGATTAAAACCGCCCACCCCCGTTCCGCCGGAGCCGACCGGTAACTGTCCTGACACTTCGCTTGTCAGGTCAACATTTATTGCCGCCCAGCTGAGAATGGTACCCGCGCCATGTGTCGTCAAAACGTAGCCGTCAGTGCCGGCGGCAAGCATCGCCGTCGCGCCGCCGCTTGTTTGGTACGGGACAGAATACGCGGCTCCGCCGGCAATATTGGTCGCAGTGGTGGCCGTAGTAGCCGTATTGGCGTTGCCGTTGAGCGCGCCGGCAAAGCTGGTCGCGGTAATGGTAGCGGCGGTGAAGTTACCGGAGCCGTTACGTTTAACAATGGTATTGATTACGCTCGTGTCGGTTGCCTGCACCCAGGTCGGCAGCGAACCTGTGTTATTCGTCTGCAGCAGGTACCCGGCAGTACCCGCGGCCAGCATTGCCGTTGTACCGGCCGCGCTCTGGTATGGGAAGGAGTAGTTTCCGCCGCCTGCGATATTGGTCGCCGTAGTCGCTGTCGTGGCCGTATTGGCGTTGCCGTTGAGCGCGCCGGCAAAGCTTGTTGCGGTGATGGTAGCGGCGGTGAAGTTACCGGAGCCGTTGCGCTTAACTATGGTATTGATCACGCTCGTGTCGGTTGCCTGCACCCAGGTGGGCGCCGAGCCGGTGTTGTTGGTCTGCAGCAGGTAGCCGGCGGTGCCGGCGGCAAGCATCGCCGTGGTGTCGGCGGCGCTTTGGTACGGGAAGGAATAGCTGCCGCCGCCATCGAGGTTCGTGGCCGTGGTGGCTGTGGTAGCGTTGCCGTTAAGCGCGCCGCTGAGGCCGTTGCTGAAAGTCTGCACACCGGTCCAGGTATTTGTGTTGCCAAGGTTTATGCCGAGTTTATCGCTGTTGATACCGCTGCCGGAAAGAGTGCCGTTGGCATTAAGTATCACGACCTGGTCGCCCCAGTCGTCGCCCACGCCGCCGGCGCCCACGGATTTCCAGGTGGCCTTCCCGGTGGCGTCGGTGCCCAGTACATAACCATCCACAGCGCCGTTAGGCATTCTGAAGGTCCCGGCCGTTATATAAATACCGGAAGCAGTTTCCAGGCTGTACTGCGCCGCGCCGCTGGCTCGGAACGTGCCGCTGGACAGGGAGGTAAAGCCGACGGCTGAGACCACCTGTGTGCCGTTATCGGTCAGGTTGCTGTTCCCAACGTAATTAGCCGTGGTCCATTTGGCTATAGTGTTCGCGGTCCCGACAGCCTGGGAAAGCGGGTTGCTGCCGGTTCCATAAAGGATGCCGGTCACGCCCGAGAGGCCTGTCCCGCCGTTGGCCATGGGCAGGATGCCGCTGACCTCGGCGGAAGCGGCGGCCAGTTGCACCTGTCCGTAACTGGGCTGCCCCCCCGCGTTGCCGTGGAGTACAGTGGCCGTGGTGCCCTGCGGGCCCTGGATTATCGCCGAGCCGTTGGAGACCATGACGGCGCTAGCGGTGAGCGCGGTGCTGGAATTAGTGCCGCCGTTAATTATTGCGAGCACGCCGCTGACGTGCGAGGTCAGCCCCACCTTGCCGTAGAAGGGGGCCGTAGTAACGCCGCCTGAAAGGAGGACGTTCCCGGTGATAACATCGCTTAGCTTGGAAAGGGTGCCGGCGCCGGACGCGTAGAGGATATCACCCACCGCGTAGCCGCCAGTCTGCCCGGTGCCGCCGTAAGAAGCGCTTAGCGTGCCCCATGAAGGGGCACTGGTCCCGCCGGCCAACAGCGCTTGGCCAGCGGTGCCTGCGCTTATGGAGCCCATCGCAGCGGCGGCGGAGAAATATGGCATGCCCCACTGCGTACCGGAGGTCATGCCCGTGCCGCCGTAACCCACGCCTACCGTATTGCCGTTCCAGTCGCCGCCGGAAGTTATGCGCGTGACGCCGCCGGTCTGGATATTG
>Ga0154587_180_pt1 | contig 65745 bp, 74 predicted proteins | sample RifGroF2_FD_116016 | JGI IMG/M metagenome (GOLD analysis project Ga0154587, IMG submission 116016) | Elusimicrobia bacterium GWF2_62_30 | reverse complement strand
GCAGGTAGATGGCGGCCAGCTGGCCCAGGAAGGCCTTGGTGGACGCCACGCCTATCTCAGGGCCGCAATGGGTGTACAGCACGTGGTCGGCTTCCCGCGTGAGCGTCGATCCCACGGTATTGGTGATGGCGAGCACTTTGGCGCCGGCGGCCTTGGCCTCGCGCACGCCGAACAGGGTGTCGGCGGTCTCGCCGGACTGCGAGATGGCTACTACCAACGTGCCCTTGTTCATCAACTTGGCGCGGTCGGTGAACTCGCTGGCCACGTCGGCGTGGGCCGGGATGCCGAAATTCTCGAACAGCACGCGCCCGACGAGGCAGGCGTGGTAGGCGGTGCCGCAGGCTATAAACTGCAGCGCGGACACGGCTTTCATGGTCTCGGCGGAAAGCCCCATCTCGGCCTTCAGGAGGCTCCCCCCCAGCGGCAGCAGGCGCCCGCGCAGCGTGTTCTCCACCGCTTCGGACTGCTCGTGGATCTCCTTGAGCATGAAGTGCTTGTAGCCGCCCTTCTCGGCCATGGTGGAGTCCCACTGTATCGTAACGGGGACCTTGTCCACCTTCTTGCCCTGAAAGGTATAGAAATCTATGCCGTCCTTCTTCACGGCGGCCAGCTCCCCGTCGTTGAGGAACACCACGCGCTTGGTGTGCTTGAGGAAGGCGGAGACGTCGGAAGCTATAAAATTCTCGCCTTTGCCCAGGCCGACCACCAGCGGGCTGTGCAGGCGCGCGGTCAGCAGCATTGCGGGACAGCGGGACCAGGCCATGGAAAGGGCGAAAGATCCCTTCAGGTCGGCCACGGTCCTGCGGAAAGCCTCGAAGAAGACCGGCTCTATCATCTCCGCGCGGGCGGATTTCTCCTGCACGTGCAGGGTCTTGAGCTTCTCCTCCATCAGGTGGGCGATGACCTCGGTGTCGGTCTCGGATTTGAACTTGTGGCCGCCGGCCAGCAGCTTTTCCTTGAGGTCCAGGTAATTCTCGATGATGCCATTATGCACCACCACCACCTGCCCGGAGCAGTCGGTGTGCGGGTGGGCGTTGTCCTCGGAAGGCGCGCCGTGGGTGGCCCAGCGGGTATGCCCCACGCCGGCCTGGGAGCCCTTCGGCGGCTCTGCGGCCACCAGCTTATCCAGCGCGTCCACGCGGCCGCTCACCCTTTTGAGGTACAGGGCGTTCTTCCCGTCGACGATGGCGATGCCGCAGGAATCGTAGCCGCGGTACTCCAGCCTTTTAAGGCCGTCTATCAGCACTTCGGTGGTCTTGCCCCCGCCTATATAGCCGGTTATTCCGCACATAATTTATGGTTTTCCTTTAAAAGCTTTCCGCGGCCAAGCGGGTACGCGGCAGGCCCCTCAGGGGCGTACCGCGCACAAGCCTGCCGGCCGCAAGGCCGCGCGCCGTTATTGTATGAGCCGCTTCATTTCCGCCACGGCGGTCTTGAGGCCCACGAACATGGCCCGGGAAATTATGGAGAAGCCGATGTTCAGGCAGTCCATCCCCTCGATGCGGGCTATCGGCGCCACGTTGTAGTAGTCCAGGCCGTGGCCGGCGTGCAGGTGCATCTTCAGTTCTTTTACCAGGAACCCGGCCAGCTGCAGCTTCTCCAGCTCCTTGGCCTGCAGCTTTTTGCCCCAGGCCTCGGAATACTTGCTGGTGCAAAGCTCTATGCTGTCGGCGCCCAGGTTATGCGCGGCGCGGATGGCCTGCGGGGCGGGATCGGTGAAAACGCTGACCTCTATGCCGGCGTTGGAGAGGTTCTTTATTATCTTTCCCAGCTCTGTCTGCTTGCCTTCCAGCTTAAGGCCGCCCTCGGTGGTGACTTCGCGCGGGTTTTCCGGGACCAGGCACACCGAGTCGGGGCGGACGCGCAGCGCCAGCTTTTCCATCTCGGGGATGGCGGCCATCTCGAGGTGGATAAGGCCCTTCACTTCGTGGCGGACCCTTTCGATGTCGGAATCCTGTATGTGCCGGCGGTCCTGCCGGAGATGCATCACCACCATGTCGCCGCCGGAGCTGTAAACCACCCGCGCGGCTTCGACGGTATCCGGATTCTTCTCCATGCGCGCCTGGCGCAGCGTGGCTACGTGATCTATGTTCACCCCGAGTTTAACCTGTCTCATATGTAAAACCTCCACCCAGAATTAAAACCCTGACCGGGGCGCGTTCAGCCTTTTACGGCTACCGCGCCGGAATGCTTTTTATAGTGTTCCACCAGCTGGTCGGCTATCGTCTTGATCTTCTCGCGGGACTCGCCCTCCACCAGCAGGCGCAGCAGCGGCTCGGTCCCCGAATAACGGATGAAGATGCGGCCGTTGCCCTTCAGGCCGTCCTCGAACCGGGAAAGCTTCTCGCTGAAGCCGGCCACGTCCTTGAACTGCGGTTTGCTGGAAACCTTTACCTTCTCCACCACCTGCGGGTAGCGCCGCCAGTGGCGCCGGAACCAGCTGAAGGTGCGGCCCATGTCGCGCACGGCCGCCAGCGTCTGCAGGGCGGTCAGGATGCCGTCCCCGGTGGGCGCGAACTCCCGGAAAATTATGTGGCCGCTGGACTCGCCGCCCAGCTTGAGGTCGCCCTTTTCCATGGCGTCGGTCACGTTCTTGTCCCCGACGGGAACCTGCGCCACGCTGATGCCGAGGTCCTGCAGGTACTTGATCAGGCCGTAGTTGGACATGAAGGTGAGCGAGACGCCGTTGTTGGTGAGGCGGCCGCGCGACTTCAGGTAAGGGGCCACCGCGGAAATGAGGTCGTCGCCGTCCATCGCGCCGCCCTTTTCGTCGGCGAACATGCAGCGGTCCGCGTCCCCGTCGAAACTGATGCCGCAGAAAGCGCCCCAGGCGCCGGCGGCTTTGGCCATCTTCTCCGTATGCAGGGCGCCGCAGCCCATGTTGATGTTCTTGCCGTTGGGCTTGTCGCCTATCACCTTCACCTTGGCGCCCAGGTCCCTGAAAATGCGCGGAGCTATCTTATAGGCCGCGCCGTTAGCGCAGTCCAGCAGGATCTTCAGGCCTTTAAGGGTGAAGCCGGGCGGCAGGGTGGACTTGAGGAACTCTTCGTAGTCCCGGGTAAAATCCTTCTTGTGCAGGCCGGGATGCGACGGGCGGAAAGACAGGGGCTTTTTGCCGAGGAGAAGTTTCTCTATCCGGGCCTCGATCTTGTCGTTGAGCTTGAGCCCGTCGGAGGAGAAGAATTTTATGCCGTTGAACTCGGGCGGGTTGTGGCTGGCGGAGATAACTATGCCGAAATCCGCGTTCTCGCGCTTTACCAGGTAGGAAACGGCCGGCGTGGGGATTATCCCGAGGTCCACCACTTTGAATTTGCTGGCCCCCAGGCCTTCCACCAGGTACTTCTTTATAAGTTTGCCGGACGCGCGGGAATCCATGCCGATAAGCACTACCTGTTTGCCGGCGCCTTTTTTCTTATATTTGGGCAGCACCAGCGAGGCCGCATAGCCTATCTTGCGGATGAAATCAGGCGTAAAAGGATAATCCCAGGTGATGCCGCGTATGCCGTCAGTGCCGAATAGCTTGCCCATTTAAAGTCCCGTTCCCTTTCAATCTATATAATATAATTTTATAATATATCACCATGCCAGCGCGAGGGGTGCGACTAGGCGGCGGGCGCTTCCTGCGCGACAGCCCGCCGGACCGCTTAAGGGGGGTTCAGTGAGCGGGCCGCCGAAGGCGGCGAAGCGAACGACGAAGGGGGGCTTCGCCCCCCTCGTGGAGCACCGGGCCGGGTTCCTCTTGAGGCCCGGCGTTAATCGCCCCGAGCGCAGCGCGAGGGGTGCGACAGATGGAAGGATGGCCGAGTGGTTTAAGGCGCCGGTCTTGAAAACCGGTGTACGGTTAATCCGTACCGTGGGTTCGAATCCCACTCCTTCCGAAGTTTTAAAAAAGCCCCGCGCAAGCGGGGCTTTTCTCTTTGAAACTGAGGAAGGAGAGCGGTTCCCGCCTTGGGGACCGGGTTAGCAAAACCGTCCGTAGGCCGAGGCTTGCATAGCGCCGAGGCCGGAGGAAGAGCGAGGCACGGTGTGCCGAGCGCGTTTTGCGCTCCGGTCCCCAAGGCAGGAACCGCACGCCTGGGAGCCATGAAATATTACCCGCTTAACAGGAGGGGAGGCCGGCTCAGAGGTACTTCATGGCCATAGGGACGTCGTCGGTCCAGATGGCGGACACGCCCAGCGAGGAAAGCCAGCGCACGTCGCGCGGGTGGTTGGCCACCCCGGCCGACACGCCGATGCCGGCCTGCTCCGCGCGCGCTGCCTGCGCCTTAAAATCGAACGCCGCCGCGCCCAGCGCGAACAGCTGCTTGGTGAACGGCCAGTCTATCCAGCCAGCGCAGACCCTTTGCGCCCCGGCCCGCTCCGCCGTCCCTACGATATCCGAAGGGAAAAGCGGCATCACCGCCGTACCGATATCCGGCACCGCCGCCCTGGCGGCATCCAGGAAAGCGCTATGCGTGGAAAAAGCCAGCAGGAAGGCCCGCCGCTGCACGCCGGCCCTTTTTATCTGCAGGGCCAGGTCCGCCGCGTCGGAAAGCTTCTCCAGCGCCATCTCGAAATAAAAATCTCGCCCCGGGCGCAGTATCATCAGGTTAAGGATGTCGTCGAGGTGGGCCATCGGCTCTTTGCCGAAGACGCGCAGCGTTTTAAGATGCGCCCAGCTGGCGCCGGACACCGGCCAGGAACGACCGGTCACCCTTTTCACGTTGGCGTCGTGGCAGGCCACGAACTGGCCGTCGCCGGTGCGGCGGATGTCGCACTCCACGGCCTCCGCGCCCGAGGAAAAGGCCGCTTTGAAAGCGGCTATCGTGTTCTCCGGGGCCTTCAGCAATCCCCCCCGGTGCGCGTAAACTTTTATGGCACCCATTTGTGTATTGTACCCAATTTACCTCAAAAAAGAACGCCCGCAGGGAGCGGGCGTCCGTTCACTCACGCTGGCTCACTTCGCTTTGAAAGCTTCGGCCAGCCTGTCGGGAGAAACCACTTTATAGCCGTTCTCGGCCAGCCATTTAACCAGCTTGATGGAAGCGGTGCGGCTCTGGGCGTGGATGTCGTGCATCAGCACAATGCCTTTGCCGCGCTTGCGTATCATCGAAATGGTGTTGGCGTAAAGGGCGTCCGGGTCCTTGGTGGACCAGTCGAGGGTGTCGATGGTCCAGCCCACCGGGACCAGGTCCAGGTCCGAGGCGATGGCGCGCAGCGCGTCCGGCGAGATTATGCCGTAGGGCGGCCTGAAGAACTTCGGGGCGCTGCCGGTGGCGCCGGAGATGCTGGACGCCACGCCGTCGAGTTGGGAGAGGATCTTTTCCACCGAGTAGGCGGTAAAGGGCTTTTCATTTTCGGTGGCGTGGTAATAACCGTGCACGCCCACGGAATGCCCGTCGGCGGCCTCCGCCTTTATGCGCTTCTTGCCTTCCGTCCCCAGGTTCCGGCCCAGCACGAAAAAGAGCGACGGCGCGTTGCCGGCCTTCATCGCGGCGGAAACCTCTTCGGTCAGCGCGCCGGGGCCGTCGTCGAAGGTGAGAATGACTTCGCCCTTCTTCAGGAAGCCGTCGTACTGCACCAGGAACGGCACATTGTTCTTCACGTAATTGATGCGGCAGTAGCCGGCCTTTATCGCCCCGTTGTCGCCTTCCGTCTTTGCCTGCGCGCCAAAAACATTTTCCAGCTCGGCCGCGACGCCCTTCGTCACCCAAGCCGCCACGACAGCTCCATCCGGTTTCCTGAACATGGGCAGGCCGCAGGTGCCGGGCAGCCGGGGCAGCAGCTCGGTAAAATTAACTTCCCCAAGCCCGGCGGCGGCGCGGCGCACCACGCAGGGGTCGGAGGCGGAGAGCTTGATTATCGCGGCGGACAGGTCCTCGACGCGGCCGCGGAGATAGGTGCCGCGCGCCTGGGCGTCGTAGAAATCGGCGCTGTCCTGCGCCACCGAAAAAGCTTTATCGGAGTAGGCGGTAAGAGCGGAATAGTATTCGGCGTACTGCTCCAGGAGCCGGGCCGAGGACGGCGGCGGGGCGGAGGGCACCGTTATCCTGACATCCTTCGGCAGGCCGAAATCAAAAGCTGAAAGGGGTTGCAGGGCGAGAACCGCGGCTAAAGAAGCGTATATAAAGGCCGATTTTTTCATTCCCATCTCCTGTCCTGCAGCTGTCCGCTACAGCTATATTATGACAGGAACGGCGGCGCGTAATAAGAGCAGAAAGGGCAGGGAAAGGCGGGTATTAGGCCCAGGCTGAGGGGGCCAAAAGGGCAGGCCGGTCAGGCCCCGCTGGTGATGAAGTACCAGATAAGCAGCGCTATCACGAGGGACAGCAGCTTTATCTGCCAGTTGTGGGTGAAAAGTTCGGGGATGTTCATGGTCAACGCTGCTCCGGGACGGATTGGGGGGCCGGGGCCGGCTGCGGCGCGGCGGCGGGCGGAGCTTCGGGCCGCAGGGCCTTCCTGAGCAGGCTCTTCTCCCCCCTGGAATGGTACAGCTGGTAGAGCATGGCCTCGAGGTCCTTCGGGTCCACGGCCTGCTGCAGCTTGCCGTTGCGCGCTATGGAGATAAGGCCGTTCTCCTCGGAAACGATCAGGATGATGGCGTCCGCGATCTCGCTTAAGCCCAGCGCGGCGCGGTGCCGCATACCCAGGATCTTGGAGAGCTCCTGCTGCTCGGTGAGCGGCAGGATGCAGCCCGCGGCCACCAGCCGGTTGTTGGCGATAACGGCCGCGCCGTCGTGCAGCAGCGTCTTGGCGTGGAAAATAGTGAGCAGCAGCTCCTTGGACACCTCGCCGTTGAGCCGCACGCCGGTCTCGACGATGTCGCGCAGCCCCATATCCTGCTCCAGCACGATGAGCATGCCCATCTTTTCGGCGGCGGCCGTCTTTATCGCCTCTATCATCTCGGCGATGAACTTGTATTCCTGCGAGACCATGACCCGGCCCAGCGGGTTGGAGCCGATATTGGCCAGCGCTATGCGGATCTCCGGCTGGAAGACGACGATCAGCAGGAAGATACCGGCCAGCCAGAACTGCTGCATGAGCCAGACCGTGGCGGCCAGGCTGAGGAACTTCGCCAGCGCGGTGACCACGGCCAGCACGAACACGCCCCAAACCACCTGCATGGCGCGCGTGCCCTTGAGCAGCAAGATTAGGCGGTACACGATGTAATACACCGCGAAGATATCCGCCAGCTGGTTAAAGTATTTCAGATAAGCCTGCATGTCTCCCCGTTCTTCAGACCGTTTTGGCCGCCGCGACCACTATCTGCTCTATCTCGGCCGCGTCTATGACCTCGTTCTCTATCAGGCGCGCCGCTATGGCGTCGAGCCCGGCCCGGTTCTTGGTGAGGGCCTCTTTGGCCCTGGCATAACATTCGCTGACGATGCGCTGGATCTCCTCGTCGACGATGCGGGCGGTCTCGTTGGAGTGGCCGGCCGAGCGCACGATATCGCGGCCCAGGAACACCTCCGACTCGTCCTTTTTGAGGGAGAGCGGGCCCACCCTCTCGCTCATGCCGAACTCGAGCACCATCTTCTGCGCGTAATTGGAGACCTTAGCCAGGTCGTCGTGCGCGCCGGTGGTTATCTCGCCGAAGACCATCTCCTCGGCCGCGCGGCCGCCCAGCAGCACGCAGAGCCGGTTGAGGATCTCCGACTTGGACGTGAGGTACTTGTCCTCCACCGGGAGCTGCAGCGTGTAGCCGAGCGCGGGGCCGCGGGGGATTATGGAAACCTTGTGCACGGGGTCGCAGCCGGGCAGCGACTTGGCGACCAGCGTATGGCCGGCCTCGTGGTAAGCCACCACCTTCTTCTCATGCTCGGAGATCACCCTGGACCTGCGCTGGGGTCCCGCCATCATTTTCTCTATAGCTTCTTCCAGGTCTTTCATTTCCACGGCCTTTTTCTCTTTCTTGGCGGCGAGGATGGCCGCCTCGTTGACGATATTGGCGAGGTCCGCTCCGACGAAGCCGGGGGTATGGCGGGCTATCACGGAGAGGTCCGCGGACACGTCCATCTTTATCTTGCGGGAGTGCACGGTCAGGATCTCCAGCCGGCCCTTAATGTCCGGGATGGGCACGTTGATGCGCCGGTCGAAACGCCCGGGCCGCAGCAGCGCCGTATCCAGCACGTCGGGCCGGTTCGTGGCGCCGATGAGGATTATCCCCTCGTTGGCTTCGAAGCCGTCCAGCTCCACCAGGATCTGGTTGAGCGTCTGCTCGCGCTCGTCGTGGCCGCCGCCTATGCCGGCGAAGCGCGAACGCCCCACGGCGTCCAGCTCGTCTACGAACACGATGGCCGGGGCGCTTTTCTTGGCGCGCTCGAACAGGTCGCGCACGCGGCTGGCGCCCACGCCCACGAACATCTCCACAAACTCGGAACCGGAGGAGGTGAAGAAGGGCACGCCCGCCTCGCCCGCCACCGCGCGGGCCAGCAGGGTCTTGCCGGTGCCGGGAGGGCCGTACAGCAGCACGCCCTTGGGCAGGGTACCGCCGAGCAGCTTATACTTTTTCGGGTTCTTCAGATAATCGACGATGTCGTTAAGTTCGTCCTTAGTCTCGTCGCAGCCCGCCACGTCCTTGAAAGTGGTCTTGCTCTTTTTCAGGTCCTGCTGGCGGGCCCGGGACTTGCCGAAGCTCATCGCCTGCTTGCCGCCCATCTGCGCCTGCTTGATGAACAGGAACCACCACAGGAAGACGAAAAGCAGGATCCAGCCGATATTGAGCACAAGGCTGGCGATCCAGCTCTTGTCCGCCTCGGCGGAGAAATCGGTGACGCCGGCCGCTTCCATGTCCTCTATCAGTTTGGCGTCCGTCATGGGGACGGTCCTGAAATTGACCTTCTTGTCCCCGTCCTTCATCTCGCCCTTGATCAGGTCCGGGCGGACGGCCACCTTGGTGATCTTCTTGTCGCGCAGGTCCTGCTTGAACTGGGAATAAGGGATGTCGCGCTCGCGCTCCACGGTCTTCATGCTCTGGTAAATAGCGACGAAGAGCATGAACGAGAGCATCCAGAACAGCAACTGTCGGAAATTCTTTTTCAGCGGCATGGGTTGTTTCCTTGTGCTTCTACGGCGGACTTCTTGAGCACGCCGATGTACGGGAGATTGCGGTAGATACCGTTGTAGTCCAGCCCGTACCCGACGACGAACTTGTCCTCTATCGTGAAGCCGGTGTACTTTATGGGCACGGGAGCCTTGCGGCGGCTGGGCTTGTCCAGCAGCGTGCAGATCTCCAGCGACCTGGGCCGGCGGGTCTTCAGGTTCTGCAGCATGTAGTTCATAGTGAGGCCCGAATCCACGATATCCTCCACTATCAGCACGTCGCAGTCCTCTATGCTTTCCTTGAGGTCCAGCAGGATCCGCACCACGCCGGTGGAATGCTCGCCGGCATAGGAAGAGAGCATCATGAAATCCAGCCGGGTATCGGTAGTGATGTGCTTGGCCAGGTCGGACATGAAGAGCACGCAGCCCTTCAGCACGCCCACCAGGGTCACGCAGCGGCCCGCGTAGTCGGCGGAAATGCGCGCGCCCAGCTTGGCGACGCTGGCTTCCAGGTCCTGTTTCGAGATAAGGATCTCTTCCAAATCCTTGTGCATAGAGCTATATTCTAGGTTTTTTGGCGCCCTTTGCCAATGATTAACCAGCGCGTTTATCAATAATATATATGCGTAGGGTCATGTATGCCACCCGCCCCTGGCGCCCGGGCCGGGTAGGCAAAACCTTCCGACGACCGAGCCTTGCGTAGCGGCGAGGGAGGAGGATGAGCGACGGCCACGGTGTGGCCTAGCGCGTTTTGCATACCCGGCCCGGGCGGCAGGGGCGGCCGCCCATACAAAGAACCGGAGCCCGGGACAGTTCCGGGCTCCGGCTCGAACAAACCTTGCCGCGGGGCTCTATTTCTTCAACTGCTCGTAGAAGTACTTGGACATGATCTTCGACAGCCAGCCCGGCTGCCCTTCCAGCTCTTTGGCCGAGCGGACTTTCTTGGCCAGCGAGAGGTCGCGAGCGAAAACCGCGTCCAGCTGCGCCACGGAACCGCGGTCCAGCACGTTCACGTTGAGTTCGGCGTCCGAGCGCTCGCCGCGGGGGTGCAGGTTGTAGGAACCGATGCTGGCGAACTCGCCGTCCACCGTCATGAACTTGGAGTGCAGCGTCTGCGCCTCCCCCTGCTTCAGGTACACCTTGGCGCCGGACTGCACCAGCGGGATCAGGCACTTGGCCATCGCGTCGATTATCGGCTTGCCCTCGGCGTCTATGCTCTCCTTGGAGTTGGTGAGGATGTTGACCTCCACGCCGCGGTCCAGGGCCTCGATCACGGCCTGGGAAACCACCGGGATGGCCACGAAGTAGGCGTTCTCAATGTTTATGGTCTTGGTCGCGCCATACATCGCCTTGATGATGCTGATAAGGATCGGGGCGGTCTTGGGCGGGTTGGAAAGCAGCACCGACACCTGGGCGCTGCCGCCCTCGAAATCCGCGTTCTGCGGGCCGCGCACGTCCACCGACTTGAAGGGGAGCTTCTTCTTCGCCACGTTGGCGTTCCACTGGTCGCCGATGAGCTTCTTGGAATCCAGGACGGCGGGACCGGAAAAGATAACGTCCGTGTCGCGCCACTTCACGCTGCCGGAGCCCTTGTGGGAATACACGTCGCCGAAATTCATGCCGCCTGCTATGGCGTACTTGTCGTCCACTATCATGATCTTCACGTGCCAGATGTCCCCGGCGCGGTCGGGATCGTTATGCCGGACCACTTCCACGCCGGCCGCTTCCATCAGCTTCACGACCTTGCGGCCGTGGCTGGAGGAAACATTGTTGTCTATCATCACCTTTACGTCCAGGCCCTGCTTCTTTTTCTCGATAAGCATCTGCGCGGCTTCGTAGCCGGTGGTGTCGTCGTAGAAGGCCCAGCTGGAAACGAGCAGGCTCTTCTTCGCGTTCTTTATGAGGGAATCTCTGACGCGGAAAGATTCCACGCCGTCTATCAGGAATTTCGCGGAGTGGCCGCCGCTGAAGCGCGCGCCGGTGGCGTTCTCGAATTCGTTTATAAAGCCGCCGTCCGTGAACAGCGAGGGCTGGCCGGCCTGGCGGGCCGGGAAAGCCGTCGACTTGGAGGCTTTAAGCACGCGGTCCGAGATCTCCTCGAAAGAGGCGGGCTTTTCCGTGCCGGGCAGCCAGCCGGTATCGGAGACCTTGCTCCTGATGGTGTTCCAGATGGTGGCGGCCAGGCCGATGTAGGAAACGGGCTCGGTGCCGGCGAACTCGGGCGGAACGGAGGCCTTTTCTTCCGATAGTCCGGGGACTTCATATTTGAGATTTACGGGGGCGGGCCGGCTTACCGCGGGCGCCTGGTAGGAGGACCGGGCCGAGGCGTCCCGCTGCACGGGGTAGTCTTCGTAAACGCTGATGCCGAGGGCTTCGGCCGTCTTCGAGATCTTGGTGTTATAGTCGCCCGGCTTCTTATCGGCGCCGCCGTAGAGAGCCTGGGCTGAGACGAATTGGGGAAGAAGAGCCATCGAAACTGCGAGCGAGATAACGGGTTTCTTTATTAGCATACCCATAGTATACGGCTCGGGCCGGAACTTTCAAAGGGCCGTAAAGGCAACAAAGGCAAAAAAAAGGGCCTATGCGGACATAGGCCCTTATGCGCCCTTTCCGGGCACCGCGCGGGTATTAGCCTGAATCCTGCAGTTTAAGATAGATTTCAAAGGAAGAATCAGGAAACAGAATAATTCTGCAGGATTCCCCGCGCAGCGGGCGGAGGGCCCAGCGCTATGCGCGCCCGGCCCGACGAGGCGTATGCCTCCCGAAGGGCGCCCGCTATGCGGGCGGAAAGTTGCACCGGCAACTTTCAGGTCAGTCCAGGTCCATGGGGTTTATGGGCCGGGAAGTATCCCCCGAATCCTCTATCCTTTTCTTTTCCTTCTCGAACTTGTCATTAAGTTCTTTTTTCTTATCTTCCAGGGATCTGCCCGCGTTGTTAAAATAATCGTCAAGCCGGCTTTTTTCGGCCTTCATCTTCTTGATGGCCTCCTGCATCGGGTCTACGCCTTCCTTGACCACCGGCTTCTCCCAGTGGCGCAGCACCTTGCCGGTCTTCCGGTCCACTTCTATGCGCACCTTGCAGCACGGGCAATCTATCAAATAAGACCCTTCAGACATAATATATCCCCCCTACTTAATGCCCCACAGCGGGTGCTGCTGCGCGAGCAGTTTCACCCGGCTCAGTTTCAAAGCGGCCAGGCAGCAGGCCTCACGCAGGAATTTTTCCGACGGCGGTCTGACCCCGCGGCGCGCGGTGGCCGGCTGTATGAAGAACGGCATGCCCGGCCGGACCGCGGCCGTCAGCGAGACCGCCTTTTGCAGCTCGGCCATCTTGGTGCGGGAAGTCACCACGGTCTTCACGAAAGTTTTTTCGGGGGCCGCCGCCAGGAAGCTGGCGTGCGCTTTCCAGGCGGCCCTCTGCCCCGTGGAGGACGGCAGCTTGATGTCCGCGGCTATAACGTCGCAGCAGCGGCGCACCTGCGCGAGCTCGCGGTAAAGCACGCCGTTGGTCTCCAGGTGCACGGCAAGCCCCGCTTTTTTGAGCGCCGGCGCCAGCGCCTTTATGAACCGCCAGTGCAGCAGCGGCTCCCCCCCTGTCAGGGAGACCGCGCGCGTCTTTTTCGCTCTGGCCAGTTTTATTACGGCGGAGGCCGCTTCCGCCGGGCTCATCGTGGCCGCCCCCGCGGCGCTCCGCGCGGCCGGCTCGTCGCAGTAGGAACAGTCCAGGTTGCAGCCGGCGAACCGCAGGAACACCTGCTTCTGCCCGGCGTACAGCCCCTCCCCCTGCATGGACGCGAAGATCTCTGCTACCGGGGCTTTCATCCGGGACGCCCCGCCGCTAACGCCGGGTCCGGGACGCCGGCATCCGCGAAACCCTTGGCGCGCAGTTTGCAGGAATCGCAGCGCCCGCAGGGCCTGCGCCCGCCCGAATAACAGGACCAGGTAAGCCCTAGCGGGGCCTTGAGCCGCAGCGCCAGGCGCACTATTTCCGCCTTGCCCAGCTTTATCAGCGGCGTAAGGAGTTTTATCTTTTTCCCGCCGGCGCCGCTGCGCGTCCCGAAAGCGGCCGCGCGGGCCAGGGCCTTGTAAAAAGCCGGCCGGCAGTCGGGGTAGCCGGAATAATCTATCACGTTGGGCCCTAGCACCACGGCCTGCGCGCCTATGGCGTCGGCCAGCGAGAAGCCGGCCGAGGCGAAAACGAGGTTGCGTCCCGGCACGTAAGTGGACGGGATCGCTTTACCCGAGCCGATCTTTGAAAGGCTCACGTCCGGCAGCGGCAGTTTCCCGTTGACCAGCGAGCAGGAGGAGAACCACGGGAACTTCAGCGCTATCTCGTAAAGCTTCACCCCGGCCAGGCGGGCTATGGCGCGGGCGCTGGTGTTCTCCCGCGCGTGGCGCTGGCCGTAATTAAAAGAGACGGCCTCACAGTCGTAGCCGCGGGCCAGCGCCCAGTAAAGAGCGGTCGTCGAGTCCAGCCCGCCGGAAAAAAGTACCACGGCTTTTTTCTTCATACGGCCGCCCCTCCCGCGTTATCTATTATGCCGACGCCGTTGACGAACTTCAGCCGCGGCACGGCGCGGAACAGCCCTTTTTTCAGCGCTATCTCCATGTCCCGCTTACCGGTCTCGGGCCTGCCGGCCAGGAAGTCCAGCACCCGGCCGCTGGCGTGGATCTCGCGCAGCGCCTCTTCGAAAGCGTCCTCCCCGGCCAGCGCGCGTTCCAGCGCGCGGGCGCAGATAACGTCCTCCACGTGCGCGCGATTATAGAACAGGCAGGCCGGGACGATGAGCGTGTCCCTGGGCGCGGCGAGGCAATACGAGACGAGCGCGGGGAAATTAGCGAAGCAGGCTATGAGCACCTCTTCGGCGAGGGTCAAAGACGTGGCGGCCGGGGAGCCGGAATTGGTCACCGACAGCGCGGCGCGCGCGGGGTCGGAGCCGTAGAGCGCCGTATGCGGGGAATTGTCGTACTGGTCCACGCCCGGCCCCAGGTCTATCTCGGAAAAAAGGTCGGCGTTCTTCTCCAGCTTGCCGGCGGCCACGGCCCTTTCGGGGCTCGCGTAAACGCGGACGTCCCGGCGGCCGGCTTCCACAAGGGCGCAGATGGTATTGGAAAAGCGGAAAAGGTCTATGACCAGCGCGCGGCCGCGCCAGGCCCGCGCTTCGGACTGCTCCAGGGCTATGCGGACGCCCGGCTTATTTGGCGATAGGGGTCGAGGCTGTTGCGGCATATTTTATCGCAAGGGCGCTCAGGTAAACTTCAGGCTCATGATAGGTTCCCAGGTCGGGGCCGGGCGATACGGCGTCGAACACGATGATGACCCCGTCGGCTCCCAGCTTGGCGGCGGCGGCCCTGGCCTTGCGCCTCTGGCTCTCCATCATTTTCTCCGAGGAGGCCGGGATGTGCTTGCCGTGGATGATGCCGATGCCGCCCCATTGGCGGCGCGTCTCCGAACGGGAGGAGAACACTTCCACCTCGGACTCCCGGCGCGGGACGAACGCCGGGCCCACCCGTATAACGTCCAGCTGCGCGGCCGCGCAGCCGCAGAGGGAGAAGAGAAAAAGAAAACAGCCGGCCTTCAAGGCTGGTCGATCCCCAGGTCCCTGCATATCTTGCGCACGGTAAAATCCGCTATCTCGTTATGCCGGGTGACCGGGATCTCCTTGTTGGAAACCGGGTTCTGGAAGACGGAATATTTCCCGCCCTCCCTGGAAAGTACACACCCTTTACTGATCAGATGCCTCACAAGGTCTTTGCGTTTCATATTTACCTCATCGGGCCGCGCGCCGCCGCGCCGCCGCACATATATTTTAGCATTCTGCCGGGGGGTACGTCAGTCGGAGCTGCGCCCGATAGTGCCCGCCACCTTCCAGGAAACGGAGCTCCTGCCGGCAATGACCTGCACGAAAGTAATGGTGCCGTCGTCCGGGCTTTCAAAGACCAGCAGGTTGCGCCCGCCGTCGCTAATGACGCCCTTACACTGGCCGTAGGAGATCGGCATTCCCCCGGGGATGTCGGCTTCTTCGCGTTCCCCGGCGGCCGCGTCGGCCCGCGCCGGCGCGCGCCCCGTCTCGTCGACATCGGACCTGGAATCTATCATCACCGTGCCGTCGTCCTCGGGTTCGGCCTGTTTGGACCGGGCGGCCGCGGGCCTCTCCGCTTTTTTACCCGGCTGTACGGCCGGGGCCGCCGCCGTGGCCGGCCCGGCTTTAGCCTTGGCCGCCGCGGCCGCGTTCTTGTCCGCCGGCTGGGCCGCCGGCTTGGTCTCGGCCCGGGCGTAGATCGAAACCGCCATCAGCGAGCCCACGATAAGCGCAAGTGTTCTGCTCATATCAGCGCACCTCCATAAAAGTCTGGAAAACATAAATTCAGAACCTTTTCACACCGACCTCGCCGGTCTTCAGCCCGAGCAGCTTCCGGGCCAGGGACGAGAAACGCTCCGGCGCGTCGCTAACGTAAAATTCGCATTCTCCCCGCGACCGGCCCGGGTTAAGGAGCCCGCGGCGGGACAGCTCCAGCCTGGCGGCGCGGGCCGTGGCGAGCGCCGAATCCACTATTTTCACGCGCGGGCCCATCACGCGGGCGATGAGCTTTTTCAGGAGCGGGTAATGGGTGCAGCCAAGTATCAGCGCGTCTATCTTCCTGCCCCTGAACGCGGCCAGGTACTCCCTGGCCACCAGGCCGGCCAGCGGCTTGGAGCACCAGCCTTCCTCCACCAGCGGCACGAACAGCGGGCAGGCTTTTTCCGTAACCCGCACGTCCCGGCGCGCCGCCTGCAGCGCGCGGGTATAGGCCCGGCTCGCCACCGTGGCGGCGGTGCCGGTCACCAGTATTTTCCCGCCGCGCGGAGCCAGTTCGAGGGCGGCGCCGACCCCGGGGGTTATCACGCCCAGCACCGGCACCGGCGAAATTTCCCGTATCTCCTCCAGCGCCAGCGAAGAGGCGGTGTTGCAGGCGACGATGAGGAACTTTATTTTTTTCGCGAACAGGAAGTCCGCTATCTCCCGTGAGAAGGACACCACCGCGCTTTTTGATTTGGCGCCGTAGGGGACGCGCGCCGTGTCGCCGAAATAGACCAGCCGCTCCGCCGGCATCAGGGCGCGCACGGCCTTGAGCACGGTAAGCCCGCCCAGTCCCGAGTCGAAGATGCCTATCGGACGTTCTGATTTCAGCATAGCCGGTTCAGCTCGGTTCACTTCCACTGCTTCATTTCAGCATATTTCAATATGCCGCGGTAAATCGAGTTGGATATTTTCGCGCGCACTTTCTTGTCGTTAAGGTTCTTCTGGTCGTTGGAATTGGTCATGAAGCCCATTTCCACCAGGATGCCGGGGCTATAGGTGCCGCGCAGCACGTAGAACGCGGCCTGTTTCACGCCGCGGTTGGCGAAAGGGGTGCGCTTCTCCATTTCGGCCGAGACCAGCCCCGCCAGGCGGCTGCCCTCGTTCACGTATTCGTTGCGCGCCATGGAATGCAGCAGCATGGCCGCGGCGTCCTGCTGCCCGCCGCCGTCCTCCAGGCCCACCACGGAATTTTCGTAGTCGGCCACCTCGGCGGCCCCGGGGTCCGAAGCCTTCTCGGACATGAAGTAGATCTCGAAGCCTTTCTCCTTGCGGTCGCGGGAAGCGTTGGCGTGGATGGAAACGAAGATGTCCGCCTTGGCGTTGTTCGCGATAACGGAGCGCTCCGCGAGCGGCACGAAAGTATCGGAAGCGCGCGTAAGTATCACGGCGAACAGCTCCTCGCCCTTGAGCAGTTCGTACAATTCTTTCGCCACGGCCAGGTTCATTTCTTTTTCCTTCAGGCCGAAAAGCTTCTTGCCGCCGGGGTCCTTACCGCCGTGCCCGGCGTCGATCACGACGGTTTTCCTGCCGGACCGTTCCACCACCATCTTGTCCGGGATCTTTACCGAGGGAGCCGGCTCCGTGCCGGCGGGAGCGGCCGCGCCGGGCGCGGAGGCGGCCGCGGCTCCGGCGGCAGCGCCCGCGGAAGCTCCGGCTCCCGCGGCTGAAGCCAGGGCGCCGGCCGGGGAAGCCCCGGGCCCGGGCTCCGAGGGCGCGATCACGCGCGGCTCCTGCGCCTCGCGGGGGCCGCCGATGCCCTGCGCTATCGCGTCCCTGCGTTTGGAAATGTCCAGGACTATCCTGTCCGGGTCCGAAAGCCTGAAGGCCTCCACGGCGCCGAAATTATCGTCGGGATTGACCACCAGGCGGGCGATCTTGTTCTCCTGGACCAGGTCCACGCCGCGCACGACGCCGTCCCCGATGTTGATCTTTTCCTCCCCGCCTATCACCCCGCCGGCTATCGTCACTATGAACAGGTTGTTCTCCTTCTGCGAGGCCTGCCATTCCAGCGGAGCTTCCATGTACACCACTATCCTGGTCTTATCCTGGTAGGAGAAGAAATTCACCGAGGTGATATTCACGTCCTGCTGGGCCGCCAGGGCGCTGGTGGCCTGGTTGTAGTCCAGCCTGAAGCCGAACGCGCGGGCGAAGTGTTTCGAGATGAAGAAGTCCAGCGCCAGGAAGGCCTTCCCGCCGCGCACGATGAGGGGATTGGGAAAAACCGTCTTCTCGTCGTTGAGCAGCACAGAATCCGACTTCATGAAGAAGACCACCTTGTTCCCCTTTATCTGCAGCAGCAGTTTCCCGGAAACGGGGTACCAGTATATTTTCCCGCCCATCACCCGGGCCGCCTGCGAGGCGTCGAGGTAGGGCGTGCCGCTGAGGCTGTAGGTCCCTATCTTCCCGGAGTAGACCCCGTTCTTGAGGTAAGAGACCTCGGCCACCTTGGCCCAGGACGGGGCGCAGAGCGCCGCCGCCAGAAAAACTCCCGCTATTATTTTCTTCAGCATAAGATCCTTGAACGCTATCCCTCCGCGCTAAATACCGGCCGCAGGGCCTTATTCGAGTATGATCCTGTAATCTTCCCACGTGAGCTGCGGGTCGGCCGTCAGCTTCACGCCGCGGTGCACGTTCTTCTCCAGCAGCGCCTGTTTCTTCTTGAGCGACTCGCAGAGGATGGGGTGGACCACCACGCGGAGGTTCCCGCCTGGGCGGCCCATCGTGATGCTCTGGATCTCGCGCTGTATCTTGATGATGATGCTTTCGCTGGAAAGCACGCGGCCCGCGCCGTGGCATTCCGGGCATTCTTCGGTGAGCAGGCTGAACGTGCTCTCCCGCTTGCGCTCGCGCGTCATCTCCACCAGGCCCAGCCGCGTTACCGGCAGGATGCGTATTTTGGCGCGGTCGCGCTTTACCGCGGCTTCCAGGTTCTCCACCAGTTTGTGCCGGTTGGAGGCCTTTTTCATGTCTATGAAGTCTATCACGATGATGCCGCCGATATTGCGCAGGCGCAGCTGCCTGGCCACCTCCTGGGCGGCCTCCAGGTTGGTGGCCGTAACGGTCTCTTCCTGGGACTTGGACCCCGTGAAGCGCCCGGTATTCACGTCTATCGCGCAGAGCGACTCGGCCTCCTGGATTATCAGGCTGCCGCCGTTGGGGAGCGGCACTTTTATCTTGCGCAGGTCCTCTATCTCCTTCTCCACGTTGAAGGCCTTGAAGATGGGGGTCTTGCCGTCGTAATACTTCACGCGCTCCTTGAATTCGGGAGAGATCCTGGAGACGAACTCCTCGACGTTGCGGAAGTCGTCCTTGTTGTCGAGCATGTAGATGGCCGTCTCCTCGGAGAGGATATCGCGCGCCACCTGCAGGGTCATGTCCATGTCCTTATGCAGGAGCGCCGGCGCCCTGGACGTATCGAAACGGCCCTGCACGGTGTCCCAGAGCTTGAGCAGGTATTTTATTTCTATCTGGAGCTCTTCTTCGGTCGCGCCCTCGGCTTCGGTGCGCACGATGCAGCCCTTGGTGCCGAGCGTGGCCGGGTCGGCTATCTTGCGGATTATCTCGGAGAGCCTGCCGCGCTCCGTCGCGTCCTCGATGCTCTTGGACACGCCTACGAATTCCTGGAAAGGCGTGAGCACGAGGAAGCGGCCCGGCAGGGACACGTCCATGGTGACTTTCATGCCCTTGGTGCTGATGGCGGCCTTGGTGACCTGCACCATCACCTCCTGGTCTTTTTTGAGCAGGCGGTCTATCGGGTCCTTCTGGTTGCCGAGCACGTCGGAGATGTAGATATAGGCGTTCTTATCCAGGCCTATGTCCATGAAGGCGCTGGAAATGCCCGGCAGCACGTTCTCCACCCGGGCCTTGTAGATGTTGCCCACGATGTTGCCCGAACTGCGGCGCTCCCAGAACAGCTCGGAGAGCCTGCCGTCCTCCACTATCGCTATCCTCGTTTCCTCGAAGGAAGTGTTGGCGAAGATTTCTTTCTTTATCCTTGAATTGTTGCCCATATGAGATTGCTCCTTAAAACAGACTATTGCCCGCCGCGGCGGGTCAAAAAACCACCAGCTTGCCTTCCGAGTCCTGCCAGTAAAGCTCCTTGCGCAAGATGCGCTTCAATTCCGGTCTGCCGCCGGCCATCAGTTCCGCCACTATCTCCGGCTTCACGTTCCCCCCCGGGGAAAGCTTCAGGGTCAGCTTGAGCAGCCCGGCGGTGGCGTCCCAGGACGCGGACAGAAGCGGCGCCCTGGCGTCCAGGGACTTCCGCTCTCCCGAAGGTTTTACTTTTTCGTACGGCACGCTCTTGAGGGCCGCGAAGGAATCCACGGCGGCCTGGGAGAACCCGGCCGGGAAAGTCCCCTCCAGGAAATACTCCGCGGCGTTCACGGCCGCCTCTATCGACGGGAAGAAGACCGGGATGCGCCTGGCGGACGCCAGGCGGAAACGTTCGTCGTCGAGCGGCAGCATCTTCTCCCGCACCTCGTCTTCCTTTACGAACTCGTCCAGGTAAAGGTCGGCGTACTCGCAGAGGCTCTCGTAGCCCACCGAGATGGCGGGGCCGAACGCCATGCGCGGCATCAGCGCGGCGCCGGCCTTGGCGGGCCTGTACTTCAGGCCGCTGGCTACCGCCCTGGAGCGCAGCACTTTCAGCTGCTCCAGGTGCGTCATGTTCCTGGCGGGTTCGAGCCTGGCGAACTTAAGCCTTATCCTTGATCTTGGTCCTTCGTCCATAGGTTTATACCAGAGCGTATCTTCTCGCGTATATCGATTCCACTATCCCCAGCGCCATCAGCGTGGCCACCAGGTTCGAGCCGCCGTAGGAAAGCAGCGGCAGGGGCACGCCGGCCACCGGCGAGAACCCGAGTATCATGCCGAAATTTATCCCGAAATAGACCAGGAACATGCCGAAGATGCCGCAGTTCACCAGGTAGCCGAACCGGTCGCGCGCGAGCCGCGCGCACTGCATCACGCGGCGCATCAGCACCGCGTACATCAGGGCCACCAGCAGCATCCCCCAGAACCCCATTTCCTCCCCCACCACCGCCAGTATGAAATCCGTGTGCCGCTCCGGCACGAAACCCAGCCGCGACTGCGTGCCGGAGAACACCCCGCGCCCGAAGATCCCCCCGGAACCGATGGCTATCCTGGCCTGCAGCAGGTTGTAGCCGGCGCCGCGCGGGTCCGATTCCGGCGACAGGAAGACCTCGAGCCGCTTCTGCTGGTATTCCTTCATCTGGCTCTTCACCACCACGCCCGAAAAGAAACCCAGGATCAGCACCAGCGCCGCGCCGGCGAAATAAACCCCGGAGACGTTGGCGTAAAGCCGCACGGAGAGCTGCCAGAACAGCCAGGCCACGACCGACATGCCCGCCACGAAAAAGAGGGCGCTCCAGGGCGAATCCGACAGGTGGAAGAAGTAGCTGATCAGGGAACTGTCCATCAGCTCCGGGTTCAGCACGATGATCGTCCAGAGGATGGGGAACAGCGCGGAGATGAAGGCGTAGCCGAGTATGATCGAGAGGTGGAAGAGGCTGGCGCCGGCCGCGAAAAGCATGAGCAGCACGATCGGGAAATTTATCAGGATGGCGGAGAAGTCCGGCTGTTTTATCAGCAGGAAGAAGACCGGCAGGCACAGCGCGAAAGCTCCCAGCACCGTTTTCAGCTCCCGGATCTTGCCGATGCGCTTATCCAGGAAATTGGCTAGCACCAGGATCAGCCCCACGCGCGCGAACTCCGACGGCTGCACCGAGAAGATGGGCAGGCGGTACCAGGACCGCGCCCCCTTGTCCACCACGCCGAAGAGCAGCACGCCGGCCAGGAACAGCAGGAGAAAACCGTAGACGAACTTCCACTGGTCCTGGTAGATCTGGTAATTCAGGCTCCACGCCGCGGCGAAGACGGCAAGCCCGATAGGGATGGCCATGAACTGCACGCGGATGATGCGCGCCTGCTGCGGCAGCGCCGTCACCGAGGAGAAGACCGCCGCCGTGCCGATAGCGAGCAGCACCAGCACGGCGAAGAACAGCACCCAGTCCATCCGGTTCTTCTTAAGGCCGCCCTGCGGGGTGAAGATCATACCCGGGCCCCCGGTTTCACGGCGGGCGCTTCCGCCGGCGGGCCTACGAAAGGCAGCTCCGGTTTTTTCACGGCCAGGTCCTCGCGGAGCACGGCCTCTATCACGGCCTTGGCTATGGGGGCCGCGGCGGACGCGCCGTGCAGGCCGTGTTCCACCAGCACCGCCACCGCCACCCTTGAAGGCTGCCCGTTCACGGTGGCGTAAGCCACGAACCAGGCATGGTCCTTGCCCTGCGGATTCTGCGCGGTGCCGGTCTTGCCGAACATCTCCGCTCCGGTTATCTTGGCCATCTGGCCCGTGCCTTCGAAAACCACGTTATGCAGGCCGTCGCGGATCAGCGTCCACGTGGTCTCTTTCAGCTCCGCGCGGCTCAGGATCTCCGGCTTGCTCTTGAGGGTGACCTGCCCGTCGTTGCGGACTATCCGGTCCACGTAATAGGGCCGGTGGAACAGCCCGCCGTTGGCGACGGCGGCTATCATGCCCACCGCCTGCATGGGGGTCATCAGCGTTTCCCCCTGGCCGATGGAGAGGTTCAGCGTATCGCCTATGAACCAGTAACTTTTCTTGGCGGCGCGCGGCCCGGGCCCGAACACGTTGCCGCCCTTTTCCTCGGGCAGCGCTATGCCCGAAGGCTGTCCCAGCCTGAAGGCGCGCGAGTATTTCTCGATGGTCAGCGCCCCTGCCCGCTGGCCGGCGTTGTAGAAATAAACGTCGCATGATTTGGTCAGCCCGGTGATGAAATCCACTTTATTGTGGCCTTTCTTCTCCCAGCATTTGAAGACGCGGCTGCCCGCGTCGTAATAGCCCGGGCAGAAGAAGGTCTCTTCGGGCTTCAGGCGGCCGGATTCCAGTATGGCCGCGCCGGTTATTATTTTAAAGATGGAGCCGGGCGGGTAGCTGCCCTGCAGCGCCACGTTGAACTCCGGCAGGGTCTTCCCGGAAGATATCTTGTCTTTTTCCGAGCCGGAGAGCACGAACTGGTTCGGGTCATAATCCGGCATGGAGACGAACGCCAGGACCGCGCCGGTGCGGGGGTCCAGCGCCACCACCGCGCCCTTTCCGGTCAGGGATTTCTCCAGCCCTTCCTCCGCCGCCGCCTGCGCCTTGGAATCTATGGTCAGGAAAATATCGGAACCAGGGGCCCACTTGCGGCTTTCCAGCACGCGGTTCAGGCGGCCGCGAGAATCCACTTCGAGGAAGATACCGCCGTCCTTGCCCTTCAGCTCCCGCTCGTACATCTTCTCCAGCCCGGCCTTGCCGGTCCGGGAATCCATCGAGTAATTCTTGTCCATGGAGCGGGAAGCCCATTCCTTGGTGTCCATCTTGCCGATATAGCCGACGAGGTGGCTGAGGTACGCGCCGAACGGGTAGTACCTGCGCGCTTCCACGATGATATCGATGCCGGGATAGATGGCCTTCAGTTCGGAAAGCTTCAGCATGGCCTTCGGGGGCAGGTTTTCCGCGAGGCGCACCGGCTTTTCGCGCAGGGCCGCGCGGGAAATACTGCCCTTTATGCTTTCATAGTCGGCGCCCAGCTGGCGCGAGATGGCCATGGCCATGCGGTCCGTCTCTACGCCGGCCTTGAGCTGGCCTGGGAAATAGATGAGGCTGAAAGAAGGTTTGCTCGTGGCGATGGCCGTCTCGTCCGAAGAGAAGATGCGCCCCCGCGGCGCGGACTGCGCTATGATCTGGGTCCTGTTCTTTTCCGCTATCTCCCGGTAATGCGCGGTGTTGAGCACCTGCAGGTTGATCAGCCGCAGCAGGAAAAGCAGCAGGAGGCCGTAGGAAAGGGTCCAGACAAGGTCCAGCCGGTCCTGCGGGATCTGCCGGTCTATCATAGTATCCCCAGCCCGCGTTTGAGCCGGTAGAAGACCTGGAACATGACCGGCACGGCGAGCGCGTTAAGGAACGGCTCGGCCAGGAAGATGCGCAGGTCGAGGTGGCCCGGCCGTGAAAAAGAGATGACCAGCCCCTGGTAGAAAAGGATGCTGAGCCAGGACAGCGCCAGGGAGGCGACGAGCTGGGAAAAAAGGCCGTCCATGTCGAAATGGCGCTTAATGATATAGACGCCGTAAGCCATCAGCGTGTACGTGAGCGCGTAGCCGCCGAACATGTCGGAGCCCAGCATGTCGGCGTAAAGCCCCAGGAAAAAGCCCCAGGCCACGCCTTTCACAGGCCCAGCCAGGATGGCGGAGCAGAGGGCGGCCGCGAAGATCAGGTTGGGCGCAAGACCGAAGATGGTCAGGTTCTGCGCCCACCACCAGTAGGCGCTGCCCACGGCGAGATAAACGATGGCCTCGAAGATTATGCTCATTTCTTTTCCGCCTGCCTGGGCCCCAGGAGCTCTTCGGGCAGGCTGCGCCTGAGCACGAACACTTCCTTGAGCGTATTAACGTTGACCGAGGGCACCACGTCGGCGGTCACGAAATTCATGGAGGATTCGCGGGGATAGACCTTCTTCACCTTGCCCACGGACACGCCGGGCGGGAAAAGCAGCCCGCCGGGTGAAGTGACGACCTCGGTCCCCTCGGTCAGGACCGCCTCCTCGGGGACATAGTTCATCTTCAGCATCCAGGTGCCCTTGCCTTCCACCAGCGCCTCCAGGCCCTCGGGGCCTATCGCGCAGACGGCGGAAGCGGCGCCGTTCGTCAGCAGCAGCACCTTCGAAAATTTAGGGTAGACTTCCAGTACGCGCCCCGCGAGCCCCGCTTTGCCCTGCTCCATGCCCAGCACGGTGTCGTTCACGGTCACGCCGCTCTCGGAGCCCCTGTCTATATAGAAGGACCCGTACCAGTCGGCGGGGGTCTTGTTGACGATGCGCGACCAGACGCCGCCCCAGGGCAGCGAGCGGGAGAGCCCCATTTCTTTGGTAAGGCGCTCGTTCTCGCCGGCGGCGGCCGAAGCGTTCTGCAGGCGCACCTCCAGCTCCCGGACCTTGTCCTTGAGCGCCCGGTTCTCCTGGTCCGTCTCGAGCAGGGAGATGAAATTATCGGGGACGTTGCGCACGTAATGGGTATAGCGCGCGCCGTAATGAAGCGAGGGATAAAGGCTGTAGCTGGCCGCGATGCGGACCGTGTGGGCGATTTTTGATACGGGGAACAGCAGCAGGAGGATGGAAACGGCGGTAAAGAACACCACCGCGTAATTAGCTGCGTCTTTTTCTCTGCTCATCGCCTGTCCTGTGCGGACCGGCCTGGAACCCTACTCCCCCCAAGAACGGGAGATCAGCGATAAGGCTTCAGGAAATCGGGCCGCTGCTGGATCTTATCCAGCTCTTCAAGATACTTACCGCAGCCCAAGGCGACACAGCTTAAAGGATCGGCAGCCCTGTGGACGGGAAGCTCGGTTTCCTGCCGGATGAGCTCGGGGAAACCGCGCAACAGCGATCCCCCGCCCGCCAGCACCATCCCGCGGTCCACGAGGTCCGAGGAAAGTTCCGGCGGCGTCTCTTCCAGCACCTGCTTTATCACGTCCACTATCAGCTGGACAGGCTCCATGAGGGCCTGCCTTATCTCTTCCGAAGTCACAAGAATCGTCTTGGGCAGGCCTTTTGCCTGGTCCCGCCCTTTAACTTCAATGGTCTTTTCCTCTTTTAACGGGAAAACCGATCCTATCTGTATCTTAACCTCTTCCGCGGTAGTTTCACCTATTACAAGGTTATGCTTGCGTCTGAAAAACTGTACTATGCAGTCGTCCATCTCGTCGCCGGCGACGTCTATCGAGTTCGTGACCACCATGCCGCCCAGCGAGATCACGGCCACTTCGGTGGTGCCGCCGCCTATGTCGCAGATCATGCTGCCGTGCGGCTCTGAAACCGGAAGGTCGGAGCCTATCGCGGCCGCCATCGGCTCCTCGATAAGCAGCACTTCGCGCGCGCCGGCCTGCTCGGCCGATTCCTGCACCGCGCGCTTCTCCACTTCCGTAATGCTTGAGGGAATTCCTATCACTATGCGGGGGTGCAGGAGGCTGCGCCTGTTGTGCACCTTGCGGATGAAATACTTGATCATTTCCTGCGTCACTTCAAAGTCCGCGATGACGCCGTTCCGGAGAGGGCGCACCGCCGTAATGTTGGAGGGGGTCCGGCCCAGCATCAGCTTGGCTTCGGTCCCGACCGCCAGGACTTTGCGCCTGCTCTTATCGATAGCGACAACGGAAGGCTCGCGCAGCACGATGCCCTTTCCTTTCACATAGACCAGGGTGTTGGCTGTGCCGAGGTCTATGCCGATGTCGTTCGAGAACAGGCTGAAGAAATAATCGAACATTAGTTTATACCAGCTTCACCAGCGCGGTCTCGGCATTGTCGCCCCTGCGCGCGCCGAGTTTCAGAATGCGGGTGCAACCGCCGGGGCGCTCCTTGTAGCGGGGCGCCAGGACTTCGAAGAGTTTGCGGTAGACGACCTTGTCCTTGATGACGCGGCGCACTTCCACGTGCCGCTCGTTCTTGGCGTCCGCTATGATGCGCTCCGCGACGCGGACCAGCTCTTTAGCTTTGGGAAGGGTCGTTTCGACCTTCTCGTGCAGCAGCAGGCTGGTGGCCATATTGGAGAACATGGCCCGGCGGTGAGAGCCGGTCCTGGATAACTTTCTTGTGCCCAGATTTCTTGTCATAAATGTTCCTTAAAGTTCCGGGGCGCCGGTCACTCGGCCTTCATGCCGAGGTCCAGCCCCATCTCTTTGAGCTTTTCCTTGATCTCGTCCAGGGATTTCTGTCCGAAGTTCTTCACCGCCAGCAGGTCGCCCTCGGACTTCTTCACGAGTTCGCCGATGGTGCGGATACCGGCGACTTTGAGGCAGTTGGAGGCGCGGGAAGAAAGTTCTATCATGTCCACGCTCTGGTCGAGCTTGCCGGTCTCGCCGCCGGCTTCCGTCTTGGCGGCTTCCTTGTCCTTGGCGGGCTCCTTGGCGGCTTCTTCGGCCGGCAGGAAAGGCATGATCGAACGGCGCAGCAGCGCGGCCGTGCGGCTGACCGCGTCGGACGGGCTCAGCGTGCCGTCGGTCCAGACCTCGAGCACGAGCTTGTCGTAGTCGGTGCGCTGGCCGACGCGGGCGTTCTCCACGGTGTAATGCACTTTCTGGATCGGGGAGAAGATCGCGTCCATCGGGATGAAATCGGCGGGGAGGTTCATGCGGGCCCGGATCTCTTCGGAAGTGAGGTACCCGGAACCGACGGAGATCTCGAGCTCCGCTTCGAATTCCGCGCCGGCCTCGACGTGGGCTATCACGAGGTCCTTGTTGATGATCTCCACGTTGGCGTTCTCGCGGATGTCGGAAGCCTTCACTTCCTTCTTGCCCTTGACGGAGATGAGGACCGTCTCGGGGCCTTCGCCCTTGAGGCGCACGCGCAGCTTCTTCAGGTTCAGGACGACGTTGACCACGTCCTCCTGCACGCCGTTGATGGCCGCGTATTCGTGCCTGGCGCCTTTGATGCGCACGGCCACTACGGCCGCGCCCTCAAGGCTCGACAGCAGGATGCGGCGCAGGGAGTTGCCTATCGTGTGGCCGTAGCCCTTTTCGTAGGGTTCGGCGGTGAACTTGGAGTAATTGTCCGACTTGGACCTGTCCTCTACGCTCAGCACTTCGGGAATAACGAGTTGTTTTGAAAAAGTGGCCATGTGTTAGGAACCTCCGCTTATTTTGAGTAGAATTCAACGATGAGCTGCTCGTCCACGGAGATGCTTGACTCCGCGCGGTCCGGCCAGCGCACCATCTTGCCGGTCTTCGTGGCGGCGTCCCACGTAATGAAGCTGGGGCGCTGCGCGGTCTTCTCCGCGTGTTCGAGGCCCTGCTTGACCAGCACGGTTTCGGTCGAGCTGGGGGTGATCGTTATCTCGTCGCCGGGCTTGCACAGGTAGGACGGGATCGTGACGTAGCGGCCGTTCACCTTTATGTGCCCGTGGTTGACGAGCTGGCGGGCGGCCTTGAGCGACACGGCGAACCCGACGCGGCGCGTGATGTTGTCCAGGCGCACTTCCAGGAAGCGCAGCAGCGCGGCGCCGGTCTGCCCCTTGTCCTTGGTGGCCTTGGCGAAGAAGCGCTTGAACTGCGCTTCGCCGATCTGGGCGGTAAGGCGGGCTATCTGCTTCTCGCGCAGATGCTTGGCGTAGTCGGACTGCTTGTTCCGCGGGCCGGAGGTGAAACGTTTTTCCTTTACGGCCTTCTGCCTGTCGACCAGGCAGTTGGTGAAGCATTTGGTTCCCTTGAGGAACATCTTCTGGCTTATCTTCTGGCACTTCTTGCAGCTGGGTCCGGTATATCTCGACATTAAAAGTCTCCTTCGCTGTTCTAGGTGGCCGGCGGAGCCGGCGTTGATTAAACTCTGCGTGCTTTCGGCGGGCGGCAGCCGTTGTGCGGGATAGGCGTGATATCCTTGATGGAGACCACGTGTATGCCGCTGGCGGCGATGCCGCGTATCGCGGTCTCGCGCCCGGGGCCGGGGCCGCTCACCAGCACCATGGCCTGCTTCACCCCGTATTCCGCCGCGCGGGCGGAGGCTTTGGAGGCCGTTATCTGGGCAGCGAAAGGCGTGCCTTTCTTCGTGCCCCTGAAGCCGTTGCCTCCAGACGTGGACCAGGCGATGACGCCGCCCTTCTCGTCGGTGAACGTTATCAGCGTATTGTTGAAAGAGCAGTTGATGTAAACCCGCGCGAACGACACGGTGCGGAAGCGGCGCTTCGCCTGGGTTTTCGGCTCATTCTTTTTCATCCCGTCCACGGCGGGTTGCGGGGTCTTGTTTTCCTCTGCCATAGCTGTCTCCTTATGCTCTAAGAAATTCCTGGGCCGGTGTCATGTCCCGACCGGGGCCTTTACTTTCCGCCCGGGGCCGCTGCGGCCTTGGAAGCGCCTACCGTGCGGCGGCGTCCGCGGCGGGTCCTGGCGTTGGTGCGGGTGCGCTGGCCGCGGGAAGGCAGGTTCCTTCTGTGCCTGTAGCCGCGGTAGCTGTTGATCTCCACGTACCGCTTCATGTTCGAGGTTATTTCCCGGCGGAGCTCGCCTTCCACCTTGTATTCTTTCTGGATGACGGAGTTCAGAAGACCGACCTGGTCCTCGTTAAGCTCCTTCACCCTGATGCCGGGGGCTATCTGGTTCTTAAGCCCGTCCAGGATCTTCGCCGCCACAGGGCGGCCTATCCCGAAAATGGCGGCCAGGGCCACGCTCAATTTTTTTTCCTTCGGTAAATCTACGCCCGCTATTCGTGCCATACTTTCTCCTTGAATCGGCAGCTGGAAGCTGCTCCGTAGTGCTGACCGCGCTTAAAGAGTATAGGGGCCAGGCCCTCAGTCTCTTGAAGGTTACGTTATCCCTGGCGCTGCTTGTGGCGGGGGTCGGTGCAGATAACCCGCACGACACCTTTGCGCTTCACGATAACGCACTTATTGCAAATCTTTTTTACGCTTGCCCTGACTTTCATTTATGTACCTCTTTGGATATCCGTTAGTCGCAGCGGCCTATTTTTCCCTGTACACTATGCGTCCCTTGCTGAGATCGTAAGGGGACAGTTCCATGCGCACTTTGTCGCCGGGCAGGATCTTTATATGGTGTATGCGCATTTTGCCGGAAATGATGCCGAGTATGACCTTGCCGGGGGAGATCTCCACCCTGAAGGTCGCGTTAGGCAACGATTCCTTTACTATGCCTTCCACCTCTATTTTTTCGCTGTTTTCGGACATATTTATATATTATACTAAATTAACCGCCCGCTTTTTCTCCGGAGACGCTCAATATCTCGCAGCCGTCCTCCGTAACCGCCACCGTATGTTCGCAGTGGGCCGCCAGGCTTCCGTCCGCTGAGACCGCGGTCCAGCCGTCATTGCGGATGATTATCTCCGCCCGGCCAAGGCACAACATCGGCTCTATCGCGAGCGTCATCCCCGCCTTCAGCACCGGGCCCGTGCCGGGCTTGCCGTAGTTGGGGATCGAAGGCTCCTCGTGGAGCCTGCGCCCTATCCCGTGTCCCGTAAACTCGCGGACCACGGACATCCCGTTCTCCAGCGCGAACCGCTCCACCGCGCTGGAAACGTCGCCGAGCTTCGCGCCCGGCCTGACCTGCTCCAGCGCCAGCTCCAGGGAGCGCTCCGTCACCGCCACCAGCTTCCTGGCGCCGCCGGACACTTCCCCCGCGGCCACCGTCAGCGCCGCGTCGCCGTAAAATCCTTCGCAGACCGCGCCCAGGTCCAGGCTTACAATGTCGCCCTTGCGCACCACGCGCTTGTCGCTCGGGATGCCGTGCACTATCTCTTCGTTGATAGAAACGCAGAGCGTGGCGGGATAGCCGCGGTAGCCCAGGAAAGCCGGCTCCGCGCCGGCCCCGCGGATCTGTTTTTCCGCGAAATCGTTAAGCTCCGCCGTCGTGACCCCGGGCCGCACCATCGCTTTCAGCTGCCCGAGGGTGCGGGCCACCAGGCGCGAGGCTTTGCGCATGCTGGCTATCTCGTTCGGGGTCTTTATCTCTATCATTTCCCGTTAAGCATGGCCACTATTTTGGCGGTCACGCTTTCGGGAGCCTGGCCGCCGTCGGCCTCGTAAAAGCTTCCTGACGCCCTGTAATACGCGAGCAGCGGTTCCGTCTGGTCCTTGTACACCTGCAGGCGCTTCAGGATCACTCCGGGCTTGTCGTCGTCGCGGGTGAGCAGCTTCTTGCCGCACGCGTCGCAGACGTCCGGCTTCTGCGGCGGCTGCGTGCCGATGTTGTAGATCTTGCCGCAGCCCTCGCAGGTCCGCCTGTCGCCGAGGCGCTTGGCCACTTCCGTTTCCGAAACGTTTATAAAGATCACCGCGTCGATCGCGGCCTTGCGGGAATCGAACCAGGCGTCCAGGCCTTCGGCCTGCTCCACCGTCCGTGGGAACCCGTCGAACAGCAGCCCGCGCGTCTCTTTCGCCAGCCTGGACTTGAGCACCTCGAGCACCAGCTTGTCCGGCACCAGGCGCCCGGCGGAAAGATAGCCGGCCACTTCCTGCCCGAGCGGCGTCTTCTTCGAGAGCTCCTCGCGGAAAATATCGCCCGTGGAGACGTGGAACAAACCGAACTTCTGAGAAAGAACTTTTGCCTGCGTCCCCTTTCCGGAACCAGGATTTCCCAAGAGAATAATGTTCATATCTGTATCGCGCAGCTTCGCGAAACTACGTACCGACGTTGAACCAGCGGCCTTTCACTTTAGAGTTCTTATAGAAGCCCTCGTAGTTGCGCATCACGAGGTGCGCCTCGGTCTGCGCGATAGTGTCAAGCGCCACGCCGACCACGATGAGCAGGGAAGTGCCGCCGAAATAGAACGGCACGTTGAACTTGGCGCGCAGGTAATCGGGGAGCACGGCTATCAGGGACACGAACAGCGCGCCGCCGAGCGTGATGCGGTTAAGCACCCACTCGATGTGAGAAGCGGTGGGCTCTCCGGGCCTGATGCCGGGGATGAAGCCGCCCCATTTCTTCATGTTCTCGGCCAGGTCCTTCGGGTTTATGCTCACCGAGTTGTAGAAGTAGCAGAAGAAGATGATCAGGGCCACGTAGCACAGCTGGTACAGGATGCTGGTGTGGTTCATGAACCCCATCAGCGTTATGGACCAGGGGGCGGTCGGGTTGAAAGAGCCTATGGTATAAGGCACGCTCAAGAGCGAGACCGCGAAGATGACCGCGATGACGCCGGACTGGTCCACCTTGAGGGGCAGGAACGTGGAGGCGCCGCCGTACATCTTGCGGCCCACCATGCGCTGGGCGTACTGCACGGGGATCTTGCGCTGCGCCGTCTCCACCCAAATCACGAAGCCTACTATAGCGACTACTACGGCCACTATCAGCAGGCCGGTCAGCAGGCTGATTTCGTCTATCTGGATGAGTTTTATCATCGACATCACGGCGGAAGGAAGGCCTTCGACGATGCCGGCGAAAATGATGAGCGAGATGCCGTTGCCGATGCCGCGCTCGGTTATCTGCTCGCCCAGCCACATCACGAAGATGGTGCCGGTGGTGAGCGTGAGCACGGTCACGAAGTAGAACCCCAGCGTGGGGTTGACGACGATGGAGGGGCCGCCGCCGGCCTGCATCTTGGTAAGCGCCAGCGTCAGGCCGAGCGACTGGAACGCGGCCAGGAAAAGCGTGAAGACGCGGGTGAACTGCACTATTTTCCTGCGGCCCGTCTCGCCTTCTTTCTGAAGGCGGTCAAGGATAGGGAATACGTGAGCGCCCTGCACCAGGCTCATGATGATGGACGCGTTAATGTAAGGCATCACGCCCAGCGAGAAGATGGAGAAGCGCCCGAGGGCGCCGCCCGAGAAGATATCGAGGAACCCGAGTATCGAGCCCGACTGCGCCGCGAACAGCGCCTGCAGGGCCGCGGTATTTATCCCGGGTATCGGTATCACGGCGCCGAGGCGGTAGACCGCCAGGGCGCCCAACACGAAAAATATCCGCTTTTTAAGTTCTTCTATCTTAAAAATGTCGGTTACGTTTTGCATTTATTTTTTGTCCGTTTTCGCTTTTTTCCTGGCTTCATCCTGGGCTTTGATCTCCGCGAACTTCGCGGCCTTGGCCCCGACGAGCAGCGTGGTCTTCCCGCCGGCTTTCGTTATCTTTTCGGCCGCGCCCTTGGAGAAGGAATGGGCCGAAACGTTAAGCGCCTTCTTGAGCTCCCCGTCGCCGAGGATCTTGATCAGGACGTCGTGCTTGACCAGCCTGCGCTTGAGCAGGTCCGCGGGGGTCACCTCGGAGCCGGCCTTGAAATATTTCTCGAGCGAGGAGATGTTGACCCACTCGTATTCCTGGCGGAACTGCACGTTGCTGAAACCGCTCTTGGGGACGCGGCGCAGCAGCGGGGTCTGGCCGCCTTCGAAACCTTTGCGCTTGGTGCCGCCGGAAGTGGCGTGCTGGCCCTTCATGCCGCGGGTCGAAGTCTGGCCGTGGCCGGACCCCTGCCCGGTGCCGAGGCGCTTGCGTTTGTGCACGGAACCGTATTTGGGCTTGAGATTGTTGATTGCGGACATATTATTTCTCTCCTCTGATCTTCAGAACTTCTTCCCTGCTCCTGAGGCGCTTGAGGGCGTCCATGGTCGCGTAGACCGTATTGAAGGCGTTGCGGGTGCCGATGTTCTTGGTAAGGATGTTCTTGACGCCCGCGGCTTCGAGGACGGAGCGCACGCCGCCGCCGGCTATCAGGCCGGTGCCGGGCATGGCGGGCTTCATCCAGACATGGCCGGAGCCGAAGCGGCCCTCGATCTCATGCGGGATGGTGGAGTCTACAAGAGGGAACTGCATCATCTCTTTCTTGGCGCCGGCGGTGCCTTTCTGGATGGCGGACTGGACTTCGTTGGACTTGCCCAGGCCCACGCCCACCTTGCCGTTATTGTCGCCGACCACCACGAGGGCGTTGAAGGAGAAGCGCTTGCCGCCCTTCACGACCTTGGTCACGCGGTTGATGATGACGACTACCGCTTTCTCTTCCTTGGCGTTGGTCAGGTCGAGCTCCATCGCGTCGCCGGAGGGGCGGGGCCCGCCCTGCGCGTTGAGTTCTTTCGAGGTCTTAAGCTGTTTCTGGTTTCTAAGCATTTTGGCTCTCCCTGTTAAAATTTCAGTCCGGCTTCGCGGGCGCCTTCGGCCAGCGATTTGATGCGGCCGTGGTAGATCCTGCCGCCGCGGTCGAAACAGACTTCCGTCACGCCCTTGGCGAGGGCCCGCTTGGCCAGCAGGGCGCCGACGACCTTGGCCGATTCCACGCTCTTGCCGGACTTGAGCTTGCCTTTAAGCTCCTTGTCCAGGGTCGACGCGGCGGCCAGGGTGGCCCCCTTTACGTCGTCGACCACCTGCGCGTAGAGGTACTTCGTGCTGCGGTAGACGCTAAGCCTGGGGCGCTTTATGCCGTTCTCGAACAGCCTGTTGCGGGAACGGGCCTTGCGGAATTCATATCTCTCTTGTTTGCTTATCATATTTTATCCTCTGGTCCTTAAAGGTTATTTCTTCGCCGCTCCGCCGCTGGCGCTGGCGCCCGCGCCCGCCGCGGTCTTGCCGGCCTTGCGGATGATGTGTTCGCCGTGGTACTTGATGCCGGAGCCCTTATAAGGCTCGCACGGCTTAATGCGGCGGATCTGCGCCGCCAGGTTGCCCACCGCTTCGCGGTCTATACCCTTTATGGTAAGGACCGTCTGCTTCGGATCGAAAGACATTTTTATCCCGGCCGGGATGTCGAGGATGACCGGGTGGGAGAAGCCGAGCTGCATGTTGACGCGCGCCCCTTCCACGGTGCCCTTGAAGCCTACGCCGCTGATCTCGAGCACCTTCTCGAATTCCTTGGTGACGCCGTTGACCATATTGTTGACGCGCGCCCGGGCCGTGCCGAACAGGGCGGCTTTATCCACCGCGCCCGCGGCGATGCTGACATTGATGATATTGTTGGCCACGGCGGCGTTGATGCCGTCGGGCAGGCTGTAGGAGAGCTTGCCCAGCGGGCCCTCGACGAGGACCTTGCCGTTCTCCACCCTGGCCTTCACTTTATCTGGCAGCGCAACCGGTTTTTTTCCTATTCTGCTCATGTTCTTACCTCTTTTAAATTCTGGACTTTTCCAACCTGCGGCGAGCGCCTCTTACCAGACCTGGCAGAGAATTTCGCCGCCCACCTTCTGCTTCTTGGCCTCGGAGTCGGTCAGCAGGCCGCGGGAAGTGGACAGTATCGTCACGCCGAAGGCGGCGCGGATGCGCGGCAGGTCGTCGTGCGAGCGGTATACGCGCAGGCCCGGCTTGGAAACGCGGCGGATGCCGACGATGACCGACTGCTTGTCCATCGTGTACTTGAGCGTCACGCGGATCACGCCGCGCCTGTCGATGGTCTTGTCCACCTTGGGGTCGAGCACCTTATAGTTGGCGACGAAACCCTCTTCCTTGAGGAGTTTCACCATTCCGAACTTTATGCCAGAGAAAGGAATGTCCACACGTTCCTTCCGCTTGGCAGCGGCGTTCTTGATCGAAACCAGCATGTTTGATATGGGATCCATTTGTTCACCTCGTAAATCTATTTTCCTTTACCGCGTTACCAGCTGGACTTCTTCAGGCCGGGGATAAGTCCCTCGTGGGCCATCTTCCGCAGGCAGATCCTGCAGAGCCCGAAATCGCGGTAGTAGCCGCGGGGCCTGCCGCAGATCTGGCAGCGGTTCCGGAACCGCGTAGAGAACTTCTGCGGTTTGCGCATCTTCGCCATCCATGCATATGTAGCCATAAATCCTTTCTCCTGTCCTTATTTACCTTCGACCTTAGCCTTCTTGAAAGGCAGGCCGAGATACTCCAGCAGCGCCTGGCCCTTCTTGTTGTCGCCGGCCGTAGTCACGAAAGTGATGTTCATGCCGCGGGCCTTGGGAGACTTCTCCATGTTGACTTCGGGGAAGATATGATGTTCCTTCAGCCCGATGTTCAGGTTGCCCCGCCCGTCGAAAAGCCTGGCGTCGAAGCCCTGGAAGTCGCGGATGCGGGGTACCGCCAGCGAAATGAAGCGGTCCATGAATTCGAACATCCGGATGCCGCGCAGCGTGACACGCACGGCTATCGGCATGCCTTCGCGCAGCTTGAAGTTCGAAATGGACTTCTTGGCGCGGCGCACCTGCGGCGCCTGGCCGGAGATGAGCGTCAGGTCCTCTTTGGCGAGATCGAGCGCCTGGATGTTCTCCTTGGCCTCGCTCACGCCGATATTGATGACGATCTTGGTCACCTTGGGGGCGGCCATGGGGGACTTCAGGCTGAAGTCCTTGAGCAGGGCGGGCAGCACCTTCGAAACGTACGCTTCGCTGAGGCGCGCCTTGTAGCCCTTGGGTGTGGGCGTCACGGGGCCCGCCATCACGGAGCTGACAACGGCCTGGCTTTTGTGCTCTTTGGCCTTCTTGTCCTGCTTCGGTGCCTGCGGCTGTCCCGGTTTCTTTTCCGGCTTGCTTTCGTTCTTCGTTTCCTTCGCCATTTTGAAGTTACCTCTATGCTTAAATTATCACTTCGTTGCATTCCTTGCAGGCGCGCAGCTTGGAGCCGCCCTGGAACACGATCTTGACGCGCGCTGGCTTGCCGCACTTGGGGCAGACCAGCTTCACGTTCGAGATGTCGAGAGCGGCTTCTATTTTATGGATGCCGCCCGGCTTGTCCTTGGTGGTCTTCTTGTGCTTGGACACGATGTTGATGCCCATCACCACCACTTTATGGGACTCCGACTTCACTTCCTTGATCTCGCCCTTTTTGCCCTTGTCGCGGCCGGCGATGACCAGGACCGTATCTTTCTTCTTGAGTTTTATCATTGCTCCACCTTTTAGGCCTATGGCCATGCCGCAACGAGCGCTATGCGCGTCAGACGGCTAAATGACTTCCGGCGCCAGAGAGATTATCTTGAGGTAGTTCTTGGCGCGCAGTTCCCTGGCCACCGGTCCGAAGACGCGGGTGCCCTTGGGTTCGCCGTTCTCGTCTATCACGCAGGCGGCGTTATCGTCAAAACGTATGTAGGAGCCGTCCTTGCGGCGCACTTCCTTGCACACGCGCACGACGACCGCCTTTACCACTTCGCCCTTTTTGATCGCGGCGTGCGGCGTGGCTTCCCTCACGGAACACACGATGGTGTCCCCGAGGAAGGCATATTTGCGGTAACTGCCGCCCATCACGTGGAAGCACTGCAGCTTGCGGGCTCCCGAGTTATCGGCGACGTTCAGAATGGTTCTTAACTGGATCATAAATAGAACTCCGTATTAAGGGAAGGCCCTTACCTGGCGGCCTTCTCCACTATTTTGCTTACCCGCCAGCGCTTAAGCGCCGACAGGGGGCGCGTGCTGGTTATCTCCACCAGGTCGCCGCTCTTGGATTCGTTAGCCTCGTCGTGCGCGTAGAACTTGTGATTGCGCCGGAGGGTCTTGTCGTAGAACTTGTGGCTGACCACGTGCGCCACGCTTACCACGCGGGTCTTGGCCATCTTGTCGGAAACGACTATGCCGCGCATTACCTTCCTGCTGGGCCTTGTATCGGGGGTCTTGTTCGTCATTTTTTAACCTCTGCGGCGGTTTTTTCTTTCGCCAGCTCACGCTGCCGCACGATCGTATTGATCAGCGCTATCTTGCGGCGGGCCGTGCGCAGCTGCACCGGGTTCTCGATGGGGCTGGTGATGCGCTTGAAGTTGAGCTGGAAGATCTGCTTCTTGAGGTCCGAGGCCTGAACCCTGAGTTCGGCGTCGGACAGGTTCTTGATGTTTTCCTTGTCTTTGCTTTTCATAATATCGGCGCGGCTCCTTATGCTTAATTCTCGTCGCGGGACACGAAGCGCGTGCGTATCGGGAGCTTATGTCCGGCCCTGATGAAAGCTTCTTTCGCGGTGAGCAGGTCCAGGCCTTCGACCTCGAAGAGCATCCTGCCCGGCTTCACTACGGCCACCCAATGATCGGGCGCGCCTTTACCTTTACCCATGCGGGTTTCGGCGGGGTGCTTGGTAATGGCCTTGTCCGGGAATATCCGCACCCAGATCTTGCCTTTCTTGCGCAGGTAGCGGACTATGCACACGCGGCAGGCTTCTATCTGGCGGGCGGTTATCCAGCGCGGCTCCATCGCTTTCAGGCCGAACTGGCCGAAAGCCAGCGTGGTGCCGCGTTTAGCGGGACCCTTTATGCGGGGGGCCGAGTGCGTCTTGCGGTACTTTACCCTTTTTGGCATTAACATGGCTAAATCTCCTTGAACGCTATCAATTACCCTGCGAATTGCCGGGCTGCTGGGCCTGGCGGGCCTGCGCGGCCTCGTCCATCACGGACACTTCGCTGGGGTTCTCCGCTTCCATGCGCATCAGCTGCTCGCGCAGTTCGCGCGGCGTCTTCGCGAAGAAAAGCTTCTTGAATATCCAGACCTTTATGCCGATCTTGCCCATCGTGGTGTGGGCTTCAGTTAGCCCGTAATCGATATCGGCGCAGATGGTCCCCAGCGGCATGCGGCCCTTGTGGAACCATTCGCGGCGGGCGATCTCGGCGCCGCCGAGGCGGCCGGAGGCCATCACCTTTATGCCGAGCGCGCCCGAGGTCATCGTGCGCTCCATGCCGCGCTTGATCGCGCGCTTAAAGGAGATGCGCTTCTCAAGCTGCTGGGCTATGGACTGGCCCACCAGCCTGGAGTCCATCTCCGGGATCTTGATCTCGGAAACGTTGATGAAAACTTTGCGGCCGGTGAGCTTCTCCACGTCCTTCTTGAGGTTCTCTATGTCCGCGCCCTTGCGGCCTATGACCACGCCGGGGCGGGCGGTATGGATGCTCACCTTGAGGTAAGCGCCGGCGCGTTCGATGTCCACCCAGCTTACGGACGCCATCGCGAAACGCTCCGTCACCATGTGCCTGATCTCGAAATCTTCGCGGATAAGCTCCGGCATCTTCTTGGGGGAGAACCAGCGGGACTGCCAGTCCTGGATGTAGCCGAGCCTTAAACCTCTGGGATGAATTTTTTGACCCATATTAGATCCGCGCTTAGCGCTTCGCCTCCTTGGTATCGGACACCGTTACGGTGATGTGGCACATCTTCCTCTTGAACGGCATCGCGCGGCCCTGGGGGCCGGGCTGGACGCGCCGGAGCATCTTCATCGGGCCCTGGTCCGCGAAAGCGGCGCTGACCCAGATGGTCTTCAGGTCGAGCTTCTTGCCGAGTTTCACGGAGAGGTTGGCGCCGGCCGACTGCACGGCCTTGTGCACCACCGTGTTGGCGCCGCGGGGCGCGTTGGCGAGCAGGTAGCCCGCCTCGAAAAGGGACTTACCCTTTATCGCACTAAGCAGCTGCGCCACTTTGCGCCTGCCGTACCGCTGGTATCTGAGCTTGCATATAGCTTCCATAAATTTCTCCGTTTTCCCTGATTAGCTTACGTAAGGTCGCTGGCTTCCTTGGTGTGGGACTGCCCGTGGCCCTTGAACAGGCGGGTGAAAGAGAACTCGCCGAGCTTATGCCCGACCATGCGCTCGTTCACGAACACTGGCAGGAACTTCCTGCCGTTATGCACCATTATCGTATGCCCGATGAACTCCGGGGTTATCGTGCTGGCGCGCGCCCAGGTCTTCAGCTGCTTCTTCTCGCCGACCTGGTTCATCTTCTGGATCTTCTCCAGAAGCTTCTGGTTCACAAAGGGTCCCTTTTTAGACGATCTGCTCATTTAAATATTCCTCCGTTAAGCCGTAGCCCCGGTCTTGCGCCGGTCCTGCACTATCATCCAGCTCCAGATCTTTGATTTGGTCCTGGTCTTGAAGCCCTTGGAAGGCTGGTTCCACGGCGAGCGCGGAACGTTGTTGCCCTTGGAATGGCCGCGGCCGCCGCCGAGCGGGTGGTCGCAGGCGTTCATGGCCGCGCCGCGCACGGTGGGTTTCACGCCGATGTGGCGCTTGCGCCCGGCCTTGCCGAGGTTGATCGTGTTGTGCTCGATGTTGCCGACCTGGCCTATCGTGGCCATGCAGTCCTTGAGAACTTTGCGCAGTTCGCCGGAAGGCATCTTGATGAGGGCGTAGTTGCCCTCTTTGGCCATCAGCTGGGCCTGGGTGCCGGCCGCGCGCACGAACTGCGCGCCCTTGCCGGGGATCATCTCGATGGCGTGAATGAACGTACCGTCGGGGATATTGGTCATCGGCAGCGCGTTGCCCAGCTTGATCTCGGACTTGGGGCCGCTGACGACGCTGTCGCCCACGCCCAGGCCGAGGGGCGCGGGAATGTAGCGCTTGTCGCCGTCCGCGTACACGAGCAGCGCGATGCGGGCGTTCCTGTTGGGGTCGTACTCTATCGCGGACACCTTCGCGGGCACGCCGTATTTCTCGCGCTTGAAGTCTATCAGGCGGTAGCGGCGCCTGTGGCCGCCGCCGTGGTGACGCACCATCAGCATGCCGGTGTTATTGCGGCCGCCGTGTTTGCGCAGTCCCTTGGCGAGCTTGCGCTCGGGCTCGGTCTTGGTAATATCCGAGAAATCGGCCATCTGCATGTAGCGCCGGGAGGGGGTATAGGGTCTGTATGATTTAACGGGCATATCTTCTTTTCCTTATATTAGGATCCGGGCCTACTTAGGCAGGTCCGTAACGTCTATCTTCTGTCCGGCCTTTACGGTGACCATCGCTTTCTTCCAGTCCGAGCGATAGCCTTCGTGGCGGCCGACCTTGTGGAGTTTGCCGGGCATGTTCGCGGTGCGCACAGCCTCGACTTTCACTTTGAAGAGCGCCTCGACGGCTTTCTTTATCTCCGTCTTGTTGGCGTGGGGGTTGACCCGGAAGCTGTAGCGGTTCTGCGTGTCCTTGAGGGTCACGCTCTTCTCGCTTAATATCGGGGAAATGAGAACTTCGGTAAAATTCATGGCTTAATTCTCCTTCGTGTTCGCGGCGAGGGCTTTGATGCCGCCCGTCGTAAAGATCAGCCTGTCGTTGCGCAGCGCTTCGTAGGCGTTCAGGTTCTTGGCCAGGCACCAGCCGAAGGACCCGATGTTGCGGGAAGCCGTCACGAAGTTCTTGTCCATCTTGTCGGTGATGAACAGCACGCTCTTGCCTTCACGGCCGAGAACCTTGCGCAGCTCGTTGAGCGCGCTGGTCTTGGCGGCTTCGAGGGCGAAGTTCTCCATCACCAGCACGGCGCCTTCGGCGTAGCGCGTCGAGAGGGCTTCGATCAGGCCCTGGCGGAGCTTCTGGTGCGGCAGGTATTGCCTGAAAGAGCGGGGCTTGGGACCGAACACCACGCCGCCCTTGCGCCAGATCGGCGAGCGGGTGGAACCGGAGCGGGCGCGGCCCGTGCCTTTCTGCTTCCACGGCTTGCGGCCGCCGCCGGAGATCTCCGAGCGGGTCTTGGTGCAGGCGGTGCCGCGGTGCTTGTTGGCGAGGTAATGCTTAACCACCTCGTGCAGGAAATGCTTGTCCGGCTTCACGGAGAAGACGGCTTCGGGCATGCTGAAAGCGCCCACTTCTTTTCCTTTCAGGTTCAAGAGTTTTGTTTCCATAGTTTATCCCTTAAAAGAGCGCCTTACTTGGCGGCCGGTTTCTTGGCCGCAGGCTTCGCGGCGTCTTTTTTGCCCTTCTTGCCAGCTACCACGACGGGCGGCTTCGGCACCTTCTTGACGGTGCTGGTGACGCAGAGCGTGATGCCTTTGGCGCCGGGGACGCCGCCGTTGACGAGCAGCAGCTGCTCCTGCGGTATGATCTTTATGATCTTCACCTTCTGCACGGTGACGGTGTCCATGCCCATGTGGCCGGCCATCCTCTGCCCGGGGAGCACGCGGCCCAGCGAGCGGCGGGAACCCAGCGAACCCGGGGCCCTTTCCCTGTCGGAGGCGCCGTGAGAAGCGGGGCCGCCGCGGAAATTGTAGCGTTTCATGCCGCCCGCGAAGCCCTTACCTTTAGAAATGGCCTGCAGGTCGACGTATTCGCCTTCGGCGAAGCGCTCCACGCCGGCCACCTGGCCCTGCTCGGCGCCGGAGAGGTCGTTCACGCGGAATTCCCTGAGATGTCTTATCGGCTGTATGCCGATCTTCTTGGCCAGGCCCTTCTCGGCGGCGTTGGCGCTCTTGTCTTTCTTGTGGCCGAAGCCGAGGCAGACGGCCTGGTAGCCGTCCTTCTCTTTGGTGCGGGTATAGGCCACGCGGCAGGGGCCGACCTTCACCACGGTCACGCCGTAAAGGGAGCCGTCCGGGCCGAAGACCTGGGTCATGCCGACTTTTTCGCCGACCAGAAATTTATGCACCTTGGGCATTTCCTGCACGGGGGCTTTGGCCTCTCCGGCCGCAGGGGTTATGTTTTCTTCTGTCATACGCGTCCGCTCCTTGTGCTGACCTCGCCGACGGAAAACGCCCGTTCAACGACGGACTTTCCGTGCGGTTCAAAAAACGACGAACAAACCGCTCCGGGGCGCTTATGGCTCCGGTTTATAAAAACCAATATTTTTCGTTTCTATGATTAACCCGCAGGCGGAGGGAATTAAGGCCGCTCCGTCTATAGGGCCGCCGCCCGTATTCCCCGCGGAACGTGGCAGCGTAATAATAAAAACTTTTCAAAGAAACCGCGGCGTTGCCGCAGTTGACTACGGATTAATTATAACAAAACGCCCCGAGAGTGTCAAAGGAAATTTTGGAATACCGTAAAAAGGTTCAAAGCGGCGCGGCAAAAGCGAGCACGTGTCCGTCCCGGTCCAGGCAGTAGGAGGCTTTGTGCCCCCAGTCCCTGGGCTGCACGGGACTTAGTTCCCGGGCGCCCGCCGCCAGCGCCCGGACATGGTAAACTTCCGGGTCCGGTACGGTCAGGTAAACCTCGGCCCTGGGGATCCCGCCCGCGGTTTCCGGGTCGGGCATGGCCGGCAGCAGCCTTTTTATGCCCTTTTCGGGCATTAGCCCGAGAATACAGGTATCAGAGAGCTCGAATTCTGTCATGCCCGGCACATCCAGCCGCGGCGCCTTTCCCAATATAATAGCATAAAATTCACGGCTTTTCGCCTGGTCGCCAACATAAAGGATAATATTTATTTTATTTATCATATAGATATCTATATTATTCGCGCTTGATATTTTTGCCACAGTTCACGAACAACTCAGTTATCCGCCCCTCCATCATAACATTTCGCCTGCCCACCCGCCAGTTTTGGGTCCGGGATGGAAGCATTTCCCGCGGCCAGCCGCCGCCGCACCAGCAGATCATCCGCCCCCGATAAGCGCGAGGACCGCAGCTCACCCTGCATCTGCGCCAGTCGGCCGGTCAAGTTCACCATCTTTTCCAGCCTCGGCAGGATCTTCGCCATCCCCTGCGGGGGCCAGAACATAAGGACGTTGGCTACGGTACGGTCGAATAAACGGTTGGGCTGTTGCTTAAGCCTGCCGGCTATCTCCCTGTCCTTTTGATACGGCTCGCCGCGCACGTAGTTGTAGCTCCCCGGGTCCATGACCTTGCTGAAGGAATCCCTTGCCGCGGCCAGGTCCCCGAGTTCCAGCTCGCGCAGCATCTTCACGGCATAAACGGGAAGGCTGAACGGCAGGCCGCCAGCGGGCGGCTCGGGCGTCCTCAACGGCGAGGTCGAGGAGATCACCGACAGGAAATACCCCGCCGTCCTGTCACTGAACTTCCGGTCATAGGCCGCAAGACAGGAACGAAACCCCCCGTCGTCGCCGGCACGCCACAGCTCCCCGCATTTCAGCCTGTGGAACTGGCCCTCGTTCGGGAACCTGGCGGAAGCGCGCGCGAACATGTCGTCCGCCGCGGCGTTGCCCGAAGAGCGGGCCGGGTAGGCGGCCACGAGGGCGTCTACGCCCAGGGCCGCCGTAAAAAAGACGGCGAAGAAGCCGGCCACAACTTTCCCCGCCAACTTTTGAAGCCGGAGGTCCGGCGGCGCCAGCTTCCGCAGGAAAGTCCCGGCTATGAGCGGCGGGAGGAGGTAGAACAGCGGGTACAGGTAACGGACCTCGACGGAGAACAGCGAATGGATAGCTATGAAGTAGACCGGCAGGAGAAAACCCGGCCAACTGTCCCTGCCGCGGTCCAGGGCCATCGCCAGCAGGAAAAGCCCCAGCAGCAGGGGCTGAAATAAAAAAATATGCCAGAGCCGCCTGACGGCGGTAAGCGCATGGAAGAAAGGCCTTTTAGCGACCTCCCGGAAGAAGAAACCGGCGGCGCTGTCCTCCGGGCCCAGCCCGGCCAGCCGGCGCGGGTCACCCTCGATGGTATAGATGCTGCCCAGGGCGGCGGTAATTATATTACAGTCCGCCCGGGTGCTTTCCATGAACTCCGCCTTCCCCGAAACCGAATAGTTCAGGTAGGCCCACGGCAGGAGCAGGACATAACAGGCCCCGACGAAGAGCAGCTGCCGCCGCAGGCCGGCGGCGGACAGCGCCCCCCGGGCCAGGTCCAGCAGCACGGCGAAAACCGGGAGCAGCAGCAGGGGACTGCGCAGCAGCAGCGAAGCGCCTATGGACAGGGCGCACAAAAGGCCGTTGGCCCGGGTATCCTCACGCCGTCTTAGCAGGAAAAAACACAGGACCAGCAGCAGGTAGACGCTGTACGTCGCCTGCTCGAAATCGAAACCGCCGTACGAAGGGGCGAGGAGCCCCGCCGCGGCGAGGGCCAGCAGCCCGGCCCAGTAGCCCCCGAGCAGGCAGCCGGCGAAAAAGACCAGCGCGAAAGCGCTGAGGTTCAGCCCCGCGAAGACCAGCTTCAGGCTCAGGCCCGCGTTTTGCAGGAAAGACATCGCCGTATAAAAGAAAGGCATCCGCAGGGTTATATCCCCGGCGGGCAGCCCGGCCAGCAGGAAAGCGCCCGTGTTTTCCATGGGGAAATATTCCAGGCCCGGCACGAAGCGCGGAGAAAGGACCGCCGCCAGCAGGACAGGCAGCAGCGCCCTGAACCAGGCTGACGCCGCAAGCGGCGCCGCGCGCAGCCGCAGGCCGTCGATAATTTTTTTAACGCGTAAGAACATATGCTTTCCGCCCGCCGGGAAGCCGCGACCGGGCCTTTACCACCCTAATAATACAAAAAGCCGAAGGCGCGGTTATCGGATTTCCCGCGGCACAGGCATCGCCTTGCCTTGTGAACCCCGTCGAAACATTGCTAAAATATGATCACGCAGTTCGTTTGCTGAAGAATGCGCCCGTATCTCAACGGATAGAGTCCCGCCCTGCGAAGGCGGTTATACTGGTTCGATTCCAGTCGGGCGCACCCCAATTCCACTATGGCTGAAAAGAACGAAAACAAACCGGAACCCAAGACCGGCCGCTACGTCTATGACAAGAAGCTCGGCAAGGTAGTGAAGATCTCCGACGAGATTCCCGGCCTCAAGAAGGCCGGCGGCGACGGAGACTCCTGCCCCATGAACCCGGGCGCGCATAAATGCAACGGCTGCTGCGGCCACGGCTGAGAAAAACAAAACCCCTGGCCGGCAGCTTACGGAGGACCCCATGGAGCAGAAATTCCAGGAACTCAAAAAAAGGTTTTCCGAAGTTTCCGCGATAAACTCCGCCGCCGCGGTCCTCCACTGGGACCAGCAGGTGTACATGCCCCCCGGCGGGGCCGAAGCCCGCGCCGCCGCCTCCGCCGCCCTTGAAGAACTTTCCCACGTAAAATTCACCTCCGACGCCAACGGCGCGCTTATCGCCGGCCTCTACGACTGGGCCCAGGGCCTGGGCGAGGATTCCTTCGAGGCTTCCTACCTGCGCGCCGCGCGCCGCGACTACGACATAGCCAAGAAACTCCCGGCGGACTTCGTCGGGGAATTCTCGAAGACGACGTCCCTGGCCATGGAGGCCTGGGCCAAGGCCCGCGCCGCCTCCGACTTCTCCGCTTTCGCCCCCCACCTGCAGAAAATAGTGGACCTCAACCTGCGCAAGGCGCAGATCCTGGGCTACAAAGATTCCCCCTACGACGCGCTGCTCGACCTCTACGAGCCGGGCGCCACCAAGGCCGCCGTCGGGCCGGTGCTCAGGAAGCTGGCCGAAGGCCTCAAGCCCCTGATCAGTGAGATCAACGGCCGCAAGGCGAAGATCTCGAACGGCATCCTGAAAGGCGATTTCGACGAGGAGAGACAGCTGGCGCTCGTCAACGAGCTGACCGCGGCCCTGGGCTACGACTTCAAGCGCGGCCGGCAGGACCGCTCGGTGCACCCGTTCACCACGGGCTTCTCCATAAACGACGTGCGCATCACCACCCGCACCCAGCGGGACTACCTCCCGGCCGCCGTCTACGGCTCCATCCACGAATGCGGCCACGCGCTTTACAGCCAGGGCTCGCCGCAGGAATTCGAATTCACCCCGCTGGCGGACGGCGCCTCGCTGGGCGTGCACGAATCCCAATCGCGCTTCTGGGAGAACATCGTGGGCCGCTCCCGCCCGTTCTGCCGCTGGCTGCTGCCGCTGCTGATGAAGCACTTCCCCGGCAAGTTCGACGGCGTCACAGCCGACCAGCTCTACGCCGCGGTCAACCGCTCGGAGCCGTCCTTCATCCGCGTCGAGGCCGACGAGGTGAATTACAACCTGCACATCCTGCTGCGCTACGAGATAGAGACCGCCATGCTGGAAGGCGCGCTGAAAGTGGAGGACGCGCCGGCTTTCTGGAACGCGAAGATGCAGGACTACTTCGGCATCACGCCCGCCAAGGCTTCCGACGGGATCCTGCAGGACGTGCACTGGTCGCTCGGCATGATAGGCTACTTCCCCACCTATACGCTGGGCAACCTCATCTCGGCGCAGATAGCGCGCAAGCTCGACGCGGACCTGCCCGGCTGGGCGGACCTGCCCGCCCACGGCGAATTCGCGCCCATCCTCTCCTGGCTCAGGAAGCACATCCATTCGCAGGGCAGGAAGTACCTGCCGGGCCGGCTCCTGCAGCGCGCCGTCGGCGAAGAGCTGCGCGTGGAGCCGTTCCTGGACTACATAAAGGATAAATACTCGAAGCTTTACGGTTTTTAAATTTTCGGCCCGGAGGACAACATGTTCAAGGTCAACGAATACTTCGACGGAAAAGTAAAATCCATAGCTTTCAACACGGCCTCCGCCCCGGCCACGGTCGGCGTGATGGCCGCCGGCGAGTACGAGTTCGGCACCGTAAAAAAAGAGATCATGACGGTGGTGGACGGCCGGCTCACCGTAAAGCTGCCCGGCGCGGCGGCCTGGAAGGACTACAACTCCGGCGACACCTTCACCGTGGCCCCGAATCAGAAATTTCAGCTGAAAGTCGCGCGGGACACCGCTTATCTCTGCAGCTACGTGGACTGAGAACTACAACATGACAACGGATAAAAAAAGCAGGTTCCTGCTGGGCATAGCCGGGGGCTCCGGGTCCGGCAAAACGACGCTGGCGAGCAAGCTTATAGAGGAATGCGGCAAGATAGGCATTCCCGGCCAGATAGTGTCGCTGGACAACTACTACAGGCCGCTGGACCACCTTAAGTTCGAGGAGCGCAAGGTCTACAATTTCGACCACCCCAACGCCATAGACTCCGCGCTGGCCTTCCGGCATATCCAGGCGCTCTGCAACGGCAAAGCCATCAAGCAGCCGATCTACGACTTCAAGGCGCATACCCGCGCGGCCGAAACCACGCCCTGCGCCCCGACCAAGCTGATAATAATAGAAGGGCTTTACACCCTGCACTTCCCGAAGCTGCTGGCGCTCTGCGACTACAAGATCTTCGTTTCCACCGGCATGGTGACGGCCATGCTGCGCCGCGTGCAGCGCGACATCAGCGAAAGAGGCCGCGCCATCGAGGACACCAAGCACCAGATCCTCTCCACGGTGATGCCGATGTACGAGACCTACGTGAAGCCCACGCAGCGCAACGCGCATTTCTCCATCAACTGGGAAGGCGAGGAGATCCCCGGCAAAGCCACCGAAGGCCTGGTGCGCATGCTGCGCGACCACTTCCGCTGAACCCGGCGTTCGGCAGCGGGCAGTCCGGCATCCGCGGATGCCGCACCTGAGATGCAGCGATGAGAAAAACACCGCCTGAAAAACCGAGGACCGCCTCTTGCGGCAGCGCCCTGCGCGCCCTGCTGCTTGCCGCCTCCGGGCCGGACAACCTGGACGCCTTCCTGCGCCGGACCACCGGCATCCTCCGCGAACACGCCGCCATCGGCCAGCAAGCCCCCCTGGCGCTCCTGCTGCCCCCCGGGAAGAACACCCCGCCCTTCACTTTCTCGGCTAACTTTTCCGCGCGGGAACTGAAGCTGCTGGCCGGGGCAAAGCCCGCAAAAGACCTTCTGAGCGCCGATATCCGGGCGGCAGGCGTCAAAGGCCGCCTGCTGGCGCGCATAGCGCAGCCCGGCCACCGGGCGTGCGCCGGAGAGCTCCTGAACCTGGCCGCCAGAACCATTGCGGGACGGCTGGCGCAGGAAAGCAGGGAGCGCCAGCTTCTTTGCGAACGGGACATAGCCGATTCGGTAACCCACCTGGAAGAGCTGTTCCTGGATTTCCCCTCCATCTCTCTGGAAGCGATCTCGAGGGCGGTCCTGGACGAAGCCCGGCGGCTGACGGGCAGCCCGGCCGGTTTCGCGGCCCATATTGCCCGGGACACGGGCGTACTTCATGCCGCTACTGCGGCGGACAAAGCCTGGGCCAACTGCCGGGCCGCCAGGTGGGTGCTTAAGAACAAAAAGGTCCTGCTCACCAACTCGGCCGCTTCGGACCCGCGCTCAGGCGGCTCCCGCGCGCCGGTCAGGATAGAAAAATTCGTGGCGGCGCCGGCCGTTTCGGGAAAGAAGCTCCTGGGCCTGCTCGCCCTGGCGAACGCGCCGCACGGCTACTCGCGGGCCGCCCTGGACGCGGTCACGAAGCTGACACGGGTCTACTCCATGATCCTGCGCCACAAGATGGATGAGCAGCAGCACCAGAAGGAGAGCGTCATTTCGCAGGCGCTGATCTCCTCGTCGCAGGATATTATCTACGCCGCCGGGCCGGACGGGAAGATAACCTATATCAGCCCCAGGGTGGAAGCCTACGGCTACCGGCGGGAAGACCTGGTGGGCCATCCCGTTTTCGAATTCGTGCATCCGGACGACAGGGGACTGGCGCTCCGGGTTTTTTCCGACGCCATGAAAGCCGGCCGCACCCTGCCGCTCCTCTCCTACAGGCTGCTGCGCAAGGATGGCACCTGTTTCCTGGCCGAACAGAAAAGCGGTGTGGTGATCTCGGAAGGCGGGCCCGCCCTGATCACCGGCGTGATCCGCGACGTCAGCCCCAGGCAGGAGGCGGAGCTCGCGCTCCGGGAAAGCGAAGAGAAATACCGGCTGCTCACCGAAGGCGCCACCGACATCCCTTATTCCATAGACGCGGACGGGACGCTGCTGTTCATCGGCCCCCAGGTTTCCAGGTTCGGCCTGGACCCCGGGAAGATGATAGGCCGGCCGTTCATCTCTTACGTGCATCCCGACGACCGGGCCGCGCTGCTCAACGACTTCGGCGGATCGCTCCGGACCGGGGAGATAAAGCTGTCGGAGTTCCGGGTCCTGGACGGGAAAGGCAGGGAACACTGGCTGGAAGAACTCGGCAGCGCGCGCCGGGACGAGCAAGGCGCCATCACCGGCTTCGTCGGTATAATGCGCGACGTCACGGAGCGCAGGCGCATGGACGGGCTGCTGCGCCAGAAGACGGCCATCCTCGAGGCCCAGCTGAATTCCTCTCTCGACGGGATAATGGTGATGGACAACAGCGGGAAACGGGTGCTCCAGAACCGGCGGACCGCCGAGCTGTGGAAGATCCCTAAACGCGTCCTCGACAGCGCCGACAGCCAGGCGCAGTTCCGGCATGTCAGGCGAATGACGAAAGACCCGGAAAAGTTCGCCCGGGAAGTGGCCCGCCTGTTCAAACATCCCGGCGAGACCAGCCGCGACGAGGTCGAGCTGACCGACGGGACCGTCCTCGACAGGTATTCGGCGCCGATCCTCGACGCGGCCGGACAGAACCTGGGGAGGATCTGGACCTTCCGCGATATCTCCGAACGCAGGAAAGCGGAAGCGGCGCTCCTGGACTCAAAAAGGCTGCTGGAGAGCGTGGTCGAGAACGTCCCGCTGATGATCTTCCTCAAAGAAGCCGGTGACCTGCGGTTCGTGGTCTTCAACCGCGCCGGCGAAAAACTCCTGGGCTACGACCGCAAGGTCCTGCTCGGCAGTAATAACCTGGACCTTTTCCCGCCCGAGCAGGCCGCCCACTTCATGGCCAAGGACAGGGAAGTTCTAGCCGGCAAGGCCGGGTTCCTGGACATCCCGGAGGAGCCCATCCTGACGGCCGACAAAGGCGAGCGCCTGCTGCACACCCGGAAGGTCTGCATCAAAGGTCCCGACGGCAAACCTCTTTATCTGCTGGGGATCTCCGAAGACATCACCGAACGCAGGCGCCTGGAAAAACTTCTGATCGAGAGCGAGGAAACGCTGCGCCGGATCTTTGAAACGGCCACCGACGCGCTCTTCCTGAAAGACGCCGCCGGCCGCTACGTTAAAGCCAACCGGACCTGTTCGTTTTTTTTCCAGGTAGACGCGGGAAAAATGATCGGCAGGACCGCCGCCCAGCTCTTCAGTCCCGAACTGGCCGCCGAAACGGAGAGAGAGGACGCCGAGGTGATAAAGCGCGGAAGAGCCATGGTTTTTACCAAGGAACGGATCATGCCTTCAGGGAAAAAGCTTGTCCTCAACGTCGCAAAAACCCCCATGTTCGGCCCGGACGGGAAAGTATCGGGCCTCCTGGGGGTGGCCAGCGATATTACCGCCATTAAGAAAATGGAGGCGGAAGCGGCCCTGGCCAAGGCGACCGACGCGATGAGCAGGGCGGCAAGGCCGCTGGCGCACGACTTCAATAACGCGCTGGCCGCCATCAACGGCTACGCTACGCTCATCGACGAGGAGATGAGCGCGTCCAACCCGGTGAAGGCGGAAATAGGCCAGATAATCAAGGCCGTCAGACGCGCGGCGGAAATAACCGATAAATTCCAGTCTTTCGCCAGGAACCCAAAACTTGGCGGACAGGAGAACGACAAGGGCTGACCGCGCCCGCGGCGCGCAAAAAACCCGGAGGCAAGCCTCCGGGTTTTTTATCTGCCCGGCGGGAAAGCATGAGCGTCTGCGCCGGGATCTTACGCTTATTACGGCAGCAGGGGCAGGGACAGGGTTATCTTCACGCCCTTGCCGGCGGCATTCTCCGCCGTGGCGGAACCGCCGAGCTGTTCTATGAACTTGCGCGCTATGGTCAGGCCAAGCCCCACGCCGCGCGGCTTGGTGGTAAAAAACGGCGTGAACAGCTTTTCGCCGTCGCCGTCGGGCAGCCCCGGGCCGCTGTCGGTGACGGCTATCCTCCCGCATTTATCCCCGTGCGAGACCTCGATCGTTACCGTGCCGCCTTCCGGCATGGCCTGCACCGCGTTATCGAATACGTAGCGCGCCGCGCGCGCCATGGCGTCCGCGTCCAGGTCTACGCGCGGGTCCGACGGGTCGGGGACGGTCTTCACCGTGACGGACGGCGGGAACTGGTAATAGGCCGCCAGGTCCTTGACGACGGCGTTGAGGGAAGCCGCCGCGCGGTTCACTTCCTTGGGCCGGGTGAAAAGAAGTATCTCTTCGATGATCTCGTTGCCGTGCCTGACTTCCGATTCGATGATCCCGAGATGCTTAGCGAGCTTCGGGTCGAGCGCCGCCCCGCCGGCCGACAATTTACTCTTGATGAAATAGACGGAATTGGAGATGATAGCCAGGGGGTTGCGTATTTCATGTCCCACCACGCTGGCCATCTGCTTGAGAAGGTCAGGCTTGTCCTGTTTCTTTTCTTCGGTATTCATAAAGTAATAATAGCAAAAGAAGGAGCTTTTTTCAGAAGCCCGGCGGCGACCCGGCCCTGCGCCGGCGCTTTTTTACGCGGATTTTACAGCCCGCCGGACCGCCTCCGCCGCGCAAAAAGTTATAATCTTATTTATGGAAATGTTAAAACACTCTTCAGCTTACCGCCTCCGCAGGGCCCTCAACTGGGTGCCGCTCGGCTTCGCCTACGCTTTCCTGTACATGGGCCGCTACAATCTCACCGTCTCCAAGAGCGTGCTGGGCGATTCGCTCATGACCAAGGCCCAGTTCGGCGAGATCTTCGCCGTGGGCGCCTGGGTCTACGCCCTCTCTTTCGTGGTGACCGGGCCGCTGGCCGACAGGCTGGGCGGCCGCCTGGCCATGCTGGTGGGCACCGGCGGCGCGCTGCTGGTTAATTTCCTGATGGGCCTGACGCTCTACGGCATCGCCTTCTGGGGCTGGCAGGTCTCGGTGTTCGCCGCGTTCATGTTCCTTTACGCGCTGAACATGCACTTCCAGAGCTACGGCGCCATCTCCATCGTGACCGTGAAGGCCCCGTGGTTCCACGTGCGCGAGCGCGGCACCTTCTCCACCATCTTCGGCGCCATGATCGCCTTCGGCCTGTATTTCGCCTTCGACTGGGGCTTCGCCGTGGCCGAGGCCAGCCGCGCCGCGTCGGCCACCAACCCCACCGTGATGGCGAAGATCTTCGCCGCGGTCTTCGGCCTGGGCGGCTCCGGCACGGACCAGAACTGGTGGATCTTCTTCGTGCCGGCCATCATGCTCGCGTTCTTCTGGCTGATCATGTTCTTCTTCCTGCGCAACACCCCGGGCGAGGCCGGCTACCAGGATTTCGACACCGGCGAGGAATCCGTCTCCGCCACCGGCGAGCGCCTGCCCGTGAAGCAGGTGTTCAGGAAGATCCTCACGCACCCCGTGCTGATCGTGGTCTGCGGCATCGAGTTCTGCAGCGGCGTGCTGCGCAACGGCATCATGCAGTGGTACCCCATCTTCGCCTCCGAAGTGGGCTTCAAGAAAACCTTCTGGGTGCCCGAGAACTGGGGCCTGATGCTGCTGCTGACGGGGCTCGCCGGCTCCTTCCTGACCGGCTGGTGCTCGGACAAGCTCTTCGGCTCCCGCCGCGGCCCGATGGCGGCCATTCTTTACGGCGTTATGGGCGCGAGCGCGGGCATGATGGCCCTGACGCTGGGCGCCAACCTCTGGTGGGCCGGCGCGGCCACCATGCTGATCTCCATGTCGGTAACTGGCGTGCACGGCATCCTATCCGGCACCTCCACCACCGACTTCGGCGGCGCCAAGAACGCCGGCGCCGCTACCGGCATAGTGGACGGCATGGTCTACCTGGGCACGGGCCTTCAGTCCATCGTCATCGGCCATATCACGCCCGTGGGCGACCTGGCCAAGGACCCGAACAACTGGAAAATGTGGCCCGTGTTCCTCGTGCCCTTCTCCGTCATCGGCTTCTACCTCTCTATGCGGATCTGGAACGCCCTCCCCAAGAAGGCCTCCAAACCCACAGCCGTCCCCGCCGAGCCGGAGTACCAGCCCGGCAACTGACCCGGCCGCGCCGGCCGCAGCGCCACAGACCGCCGGGGCAGCCCGGCGGTTTGTTTTTCATAGGCAGCGGGAGCGCACCGTTGCCCTAAAGGCCCAGACGGACATAGGCCTATATTTCCATAAGAAGCAGGTCCCCCGGCCTTTGATAAGGGTCAAGCCGGGAGGTATAACATAGTGACGGAAGACGGCGGAGAACGGAGGACTTATGAAAAACCTTATGAAAACCACCCTCAGCGCGGCAGTGCTGCTCACCCTGCCCGTACTGTCCTTTGCGGAAGGCAAAAGCATCTACGGCCCCGACAGCCGCCTGGACTTCTTTGAATCTTCGGCCGGGATGCAGACCCTGTCCCAGTCCGTGGTCTCGCTCTGGAAATCCGCCGACGTGGCCGCGGACGCTTCCGGCTTCAAGCTGAGCACCGAAAAGTTCGCCGACGCCTACGGCCTCTGCCCCGCGGAGAAGTTCCGCGAGCAGCCCATCGGCGCCTTCTGCTCCGGCTCCCTGGTGGGAGAGGATATGATAATGACCGCCGGCCACTGCATAAAGACCGAAGCGGACTGCAAGAATACCAAACTGGTCTTCGGCTTCAACGTGGGCAAGGCCGGCGCGGAAGCCACCACCAAGGTGGGCAAGGACGACGTTTACACCTGCGCCAGCATCGTTAAGCGCTTCCTCGGCGGCGAGCCCGGCTCCACCAACCCTGCCGGCCAGAGCCTTGGCCCGGACTACGCGCTGATCAAGCTTGACCGCAAGGTGACCGGCCGCAAGCCCCTGCCCGTCAACAGGAAGCCTGCCCTGGCCAAGGGTACCAAGATCTTCGTGATCGGGCACCCCGTGGGCCTGCCGCTTAAAGTAGCCGGCGACTCCACAGTGCGCGACGCCGGCAAGATCGGTTACTTCGTGGCCGACCTGGACACCTTCGGCGGGAACTCCGGCTCCCCCGTGTTCAACACGGTCACCAACAAGATAGAGGGCATCCTGGTGCGCGGCGACACGGACTTCCTCCGGAGCCCGGCCGGCTGCGTGACCATGGCCACCTACGAGCAGACCGGCGGCCGCGGCGAGGACGTTACCAAGATCGACGCCCTGTCGGCCTTCATCCCCAAGCTCCCCGGCGAGAAAGAGACGCCCATGTTCATGGACCTGGAAATACGCGACATGCAGTATATCACGCCGATAGACAACACCTACGTAGCGCCGGCGAACATCAGGTTCCAGTAAGCAAAACAGATCGGACTAAGATGAAAGCGCCCCCGGTTCGCCGGGGGCGCTTATTTTTGGCTGCGGTCCTGCGGTTTAATTGACGGCCAGGAGCTCCACGATAAAATGCAGCACAGCGTTGGGCGGGATGACGCTGCCGGCCCCGTTCTTGCCGTAGCCGAGCGCCGGGGGGATGATGAGCTTGCGTTTGCCGCCTATCCTCATGCCGGAGACGCCTTCGTCCCAGCCTTTTATCACGCGCCCCGCGCCCAGCTCGAAAACGAAAGGCTCGTTGCGGTCCACGGAGCTGTCGAATTTTTTCCCGTCCGGGAAGGTGCCGGTATAATGCACGGTCACTTCCTTGCCGCTGACGGCGGCGGACCCCGAGCCCTCTTCCAGATCTATATACACCAGGCCCGATTTCAAGGTAACTTCATTGTTTGCCATATTCCTCCCTTAAATACCGGGCACAATCCCGGGCACCCAATTATTCTACCAAAACGCCCCCGGCCGAGACAGCGCGGATTATATATAATTCATTTGCGGACGGCGCTTACTATGAAAAGAACTACGGGAAACCCCCTCCACCGCACAGGGAAAAGGCTGTCGGTCTCGCTTTTATGGGACTGCAACCAGCGCTGCGGCTTCTGCGCCAAGGGGCGCCCCCCGCGCGGGGTCAGGCCCAGGCTCTCCCTGGAAGAAGCCCTGGCAGTACTGCGCGCCGGCCGCCGGGACGGCTACGATTTCCTCGCGCTGGACGGCGGCGAGCCCTCTATTTACCCGGAACTGCGGCAGGTGGTGCTTAAAGCGCTGGAACTGGGCTATCGGTCGGTAAATATCCTGACCAACGGCACCGGCCTGGCGGCCGGCGGCCTTTTGCGCGGCTTCCCCGCGCGGCACAGGAAACGCCTAAGCTTCTGCGTTTCGCTGCACTCTCACCTGCCGGCGGTCTCGGACAAGCTCACGGGCTCGCCGGGTTCGTTCGCAAAGACCCTCGAAGGCATACGCGCCGCGCGCGGCGCCGGCTTCACTTTCAGCCTTTACCATGTCATCACCGCGCTCAACTGGCGCGCCCTCCCGGCCTACGCGGCCTTCGTGGCGAAGAACTTCCCGGAGGCGGGCGCGGTCACCTTCTCTTATATGTTCCCGGCCGAGCACCTGCGCGCCGGGCTGGGGCTTTACCCCAGGCTGGGCCCTGCCGCCGCCCCGCTGGCCGAAGGGGCGCGCCTACTGCAGGCGCGCGGCTTGCGCGTGGAGCTGAGCGCCTGCGGCGTGATCCCGCTCTGCCTGGCGCGCGGCAGCGAACGCATCCTGCTCAACACCGCCCTCGAAAAACGCTTCATGACCTTCGACACCATGAAGATGGAGCCGCTGCCTTTCCTGGACGCGGACTTCAACGGCAGGACTAAAAAGAAGGCGCCGCGCTGCGCCGGCTGTTTCGTGGACCGGGCCTGCGGCGGCATCTGGAAGTTTTACGCGGGTAAGTTCGGGCTTTCGGAACTGCGGCCCTTTAAAGGGGACTATTTCAGAAAGCTGCCCGGTTCGGGCGGGGCTTCGCTGGACCTGGCCTCCAGCGCCGCGGCGCCGGACCCCCTGGCGCCCGCCATGGCAAGCCTCATCGGCCTGCGCTACAGGGGCGTATCTAAGCTGAATTTACTGAACGAAGCCGCCCTGGGCGGCGCAGCGGAAAAACTAAGGACCTTCGCGCGCGAAGCCGGCTTCACGCTGGTTCCGGCCGGCAGGCGGCTCAGCCCAAAGCCCAGGCGAGCAGGGCCGAGGCGCCGATAAAGATCAGCGCGTCCAGCGTGGCCGCCGGGCGGTTAGGCCTGGCGCCGAAGATCTCCGCGTTGAAGGTGGCCTTGGGGAAAAGCCAGAGGTCGGCGAGCCAGCGCGCGCCGAGCAGCGCGGCGAAGCCGAACACGAAGAAGGCCAGCGCGTCCAGCGTGCTCCTGGCCACGCCCAGGAACGGCCCCGAGATGGAGGCGCGGACGATATTGCCGAAAGCTATCACGCCGCCCGCCATGGAAAGCGCCGCGGGCAGGTTCTTCTTCTCCAGCTGGGCCTTCAGGTCTATGCGGAAGATCTTCAGGTAGGCCGCAAGCGCGGCCCACAACAGCAGCTGGCCCAGCACCCAGAAATAAAGCATCACGCCCGGCCCGCCGGAATCGCCCCACGAGGCGCCCATTATCACCAGCCCGAGGGCCAGGTAATGCGCCCCTTCCGCCAGCGCCGCGCCGACGTTGCCGGCCTTAACGCCTTCGGCCAGTTTCCAGCCCTTAAGATAGGTGCCTTCGGCGATCAGCACAGAGGCGTTGAGCAGCAGCACGGCGAGCAGGCCGAACAGGGCCGCTTCCAGGAAACCCAGCAGCAGGGAATCGGAGGCCCAGGAGATCGGCCCGCCCAGGCTCAGCAGCACGGCCAGGTAATAGGCCCCGTAGCTGAGCGCCATGGCGTCGGAGCCGCCGGAAACTATGCCGGCGTCGGCGCCGCGCCACAGCGGCAGCAGGCCCCGTATTCTTTTGGCGGCGTAGCACAGCGCCACCCCGATAACGATGTACCCCGCGGACCGCAGCGCGGAAAATAAGAACTCAGACATTGCAGGCTCCTTTGCCGCTCCCTGTGAGGGCGTCCCGCAGCAGGGCGGCCAGCTGCGGGTAGAAATAAAGATCTTGCGCGCCGCAGGTCAGCGAGCGCCGCCCGCCGAAACGCAATTTGAAACCGGTGAACTTCGAATAAGCGTGGTCCGCCGCGCCTTCCGGCGCTATGCCGTAAAAATCGTAGACCTTGCAGCCGGCCGCGCGGGCGTCGCGCATGACGCGCCAGTGCAGGGAATAGGGCGCCATGGCCGAGCGCACGAACGGCGAGCTGGCGCCGTAGAGGTAGGTGGCCCGGCCGCCGTAGAACAGCGCCACGGCCCCGGCCAGCAGCATGCCCTGGTAAACCGAAAGGTAGAGCCGCGCCGTACCGGCAGGCTCCAGCGCGCCCAGCAGGCCTTCGAAGAAGGACAGCGGCTCGCCGTCGAAGTTCTGGCGGTACGAGGTCAGCTCGAAAAGCTCGTAAAAATCCTTAAGGCCTTCGGCGGCGGGGACCTGGCGCGTCTCCACGCCCTTGCGCTCCGCCAGCCTCACGTTGTAGCGCCCCTTCTGCGTCATCGCGCCCAGCAGCTCATCATCCCCGCCGGAAATTCCGGTCAGCAAGGTCGGCGTGGGGACCAGGTCGAGCGGCGCGCGGGAAACCTTTCCCAGGAAGGGCGGCACTCCCCCCTCCAGCAGCGGCTCGAAGCGGGCCAGCGGCGCGCCGGTGCGCGCGGACATTTCGGCCAGCCGGCCGCGCAGCAGCTCCGCGCCCTCCGCGGCCGCGGCGGCGTCGGCCCAGGGCAGCACCGGGCCGTGCGGCAGCAGCAGCGGCGCCAGCGGCGAGCCCACGGAATAGACCAGGGCGCCGCCGCGCAGCTCCTCCCCTTCGAAAAGGCCCAGGCGCGCTACGGACTGCCCCTGCGCGGCCTTGAAATCCGCCCAGTCCCAGGACTGCATAAAGCCGCTTTCCGGGGTCGCCTTCACCAGGCTTTCCCAGGCGGGCTTATTGGAGAGTGATAAATCTCTTATAATCATCGTCGTTCAACTGGCCGAGCCAGCGCGCCGGGTTGGACTCCGGCAGCATTTTGCATTTCGCCACCAGCAGGCCGCGCACGAAAGCCGACAGCTCCTCCGAGGGGCGCATCCTCACCGCGTCCTCCACCGCCGGCAGGCCCGGCATGGCGCATGAGACGAGGTCCCCGTCGTCGCGCTGGAAGACCACGGCCCCGCTGGCCGCGTCCACATAGATCCCCGGCGACAGCTTCAGGTAGCCGGGCAGGCCCGGGGTGCTTATGGCGCCGGTACCCGCTTTCTTCTGGGCCGCCTCGAGCGCCGCCTTGATGGCCAGCATGGCGTCCAGTTCTTTGGCGTCGCCCTTCACCGGCGGCAGCATGACCCCCGCGGGAGCCGCCCAGGCCAGCCATTTGCGGTGGCTGGCCAGGGCTTTATCCAGCGCCTTGCGCTGCAGCTGCACGTTGTTGTAAAGCGAGTCCAGCACGTCTATCTCCGGGCGGAACCGGAACAGTTCTTCCGTTCCCTTGTCCTTGAGCAGCACGAAGGCGTCGGTCCCCAGCCTTAAAGCGTAGCCGCGCGGCAGGATCAGGAACGGCGTGCCGTCGGCCGCCAGGTGCATGTCCGCGGTAAGGGCGTAGAAGGGGCTGCCGGTCTTTATCGCGTTGCCGGCGGCCGGGTCCTTGTAGGTCAGGGACATGGCGGGGTACAGCTTGCCGGTGCTGTCCGGCACCAGGGCCATCGGGGCCAGGTAGCGGAAAGCGGTGCCGTGGAACGGGGACTGGGCCTTTTTGGACAGGAAGACTACCTCCGTGTCCGCGCTGCTGCCGCCGCGCCTGCTGCCGTAATACCCTTTGGCGAAGGCGTTGTCGGGATAGGCCATGTTTATGACTATCAGCAGCACCGCCAGGGCCGCCAGCGTCCGGTAGAGCCTGTCCGTACCGCCGGAGCAGGAAAGGACCGGGCTGAAATTCTCTTTAAGTTCTTCAAGTTCCTGCTTGAGCTTGCCCGCCAGCTCGGAGGGAAGGCCGCCGGTCCCGGAGACCAGGCTGTCCCAGTCGAAAGCGCGCAGCATCGCCCCGAGACGCTCTTCCCAGGCGGCCAGCGTCTCCGCGCCCCACAACGCCGGGTCGGACGGGAAGCCGCAGGCGGGCAGCCGGCTGTTGGCGCGGCTGAAAAAATCGAGGCTCTCCGCGCCGGCGGGAGCGGGCGAAGGCAGGTGCAGCAGGCCGAGCAGCTCCGCGGGATTCCTGACCGTCCGGCCCAGCCCCGCGCCGAACAGGACGGAGGAGCGGTTAAAGGACATGGCCGCGCGCAGCCGCGCCGGGGTAAGGTAGGAGGCCCGCTCCGGCAGCCGCAGCCCGGAGAGTTCCCCGGCGGTTATAGCGCGGGGCGAGGCGAAGAAGAAGCCCCATTTGCCGTAGCCGTGGGCGGAAAAAGAGGGAATGGCGGCGGACAACGGCTTCGGGCAGAAGCCGGCCGAGCGCAGCGTTTTGTAGACGGCCCAGTAAGCGGCCGGGAATTTTTCCGGCGAAACGGCGTTCACCGCCAGCAGGCCGCGCGCGGACAGCACCTTCCTGACCCTGCCGAAGAATTCTTCGGTGAACAGCGAACAGCCGGCCAGGTCCTCGGGGAAAGTAAAATCGGCCACCACCAGGTCGTAGACGCGCCGGGCGGCCAGAAGGAAGCGCGAGGCTTCGCCGCAGGTAACGCTCACGCGCGGGTCGGAAAGCGAGCCGGCGTTGTAGGGCGCGAAAGCCCCGCGGCCCAGCGCCAGCACGTTCTCGTCGTAGTCCACCAGGTCGGCGGCCGCCACCGGGACGTGCCGCAGCAGGTCCCTGAGGGCCAGGCCGTCGCCGCCGCCCAGCACCAGGGCGTTGAGCGGGCGGCGCAGCCGCGCCGACGCCAGCGCGGCGGCCGGCAGCGCGAGCGATTCGTGGTAGACCGCCTCGTCGCGCGTGTCGAACTGCAGGCTCCCGTTTATATAAAAGGAAAGCCCCCCGTCGTGTTCGGTAACTTTAAGGCCGGCCATCTGAGCCCTCCAGCGCGCGGTTGAGCAGGGCGGCCGCGCCAGCCGCCGCCAGCGGCAGCAGGCAGGCCGCGAAGAACTGGTACGCGGCGTGCGGCCCCGGCGCGAAAACGGCGTATTCGATAAAACTGTAGACCCACAGCGCGGGCAGCGCCCCGAACGCGGCCACGCGCCAGTGTTCCGAGATCTCCTCCCCGGAGAAGAACAGGCGCATCAGCCGGGGCAGCAGCGCCGAGAGCGCGGCGCAGGAAACGGCGATATACCAGAACGACAGCTTGAAGCCGCCGAACTCGCCCAGGGCCAGGACGAAGGCCCAGACGCAGGCCGAAGAAATTCCCAGCCAGACCGGCACGCGCATCAGGCACATCACGATGACCAGCGCGAGGGGCACGCCGAGGGCAAAGTAATAATCCATGGGGAAACCGTTGGCGATGGCGATAAAACCGAACATGCCGAAGCCGGTAAGCCCGGCTTTTACACCCTCGAAGCCCGGCAGGGACCCCTTGCCGTAGGTGCCGGCCCGCGCCTTCTTGTCGAGCACCTCGAAGTCTTCAGGGCGCACAATGTCGCCCAGGTACGCCTCCGGGTAATCCTGGTCCGGCTCCTTCCAGATCTCTATCGCCAGGTTCTTCCGGCGGCCGGGCAGATAATAGTCCCAGGTGATCTTGGGCACCATGTCTCCCTCGTCGTCCTCGGCGCGCACCGAGGTGGACCCCTCGTAATTATAATCCCCGGCCATGCACCGCACCACGCGCGGCGCCGTGTCCGGCATCGAGGATTCGCGGAACTTTATCCACTCGCCGGGAGAGATCTCGTACGTTACCCCGCCCAGGCTGGTCTGGCGCGTAAGCACCCAGAGCACCTCTAAGCCGGAGGCCTTCTTCTCCTCGGTCTTTATCAGGTAAAGCTCTTCGGAGCCGCTCTCCAGCGTCCACTGTCTCTCCGTGTAGGTGCCGGATTCCCGGTTCGTGGTCGTTTCGGTGACGCAGAACTCGCGCCCCTGGTATTTTATATAGCGCCCCCGTTCGGCGGCGGTGAGGCTGGCGGCCTTATCCATATTGGAAGTAGTTTATCAAAAAAAACGCCCGCAGATTCACCCGGCCTTGTTACCAAGATGGTGTTGACAAGCCGGTTTGCCTGACATATAATAACTATACATACCGTTTGGGGTTTGGGGTAGTCAAAATTTTCTCGCATCCTGCTTAACCATCTCTGGGGGGAGGGGTTCTATGCTATTCTGCGTGAACAAGGCCGTGCCTTTGCGGCTGCGCATGCTGCTGGGGTTCATTATCGCCGCCGGGGCGGGAATACTCCTTATGTATTTTTCCGCAAAAAGGGCCCTGGAGCCCCTGAGCGTGAACGAAACCGGGGAGCAGCTCTATTCCAGCGTAAAGGTTGCCGCGACGGAAATAAATTCGGGGATAATCTACGCGCAGGAAAAAGCGCTTTTGATAGCCTCCGGAGAAGAATTGAGAGCGCTTCTCGCCTCGCCGCCCGCCCCGGGCAAAGAAGAGGCCCTGAAAGCGGCGCTAAGCCGCTCCACCAAGTTCATTCCCGGGCTTTCAGCCGCCGCGCTGACGGACAAGCGCGGCGCGACCCTCGCCGTTTTCTCCAGGGAGGGCAGCCGCGTTTCGACCGAAACGGGAAAGGCGTTCCCGGGCGCGGGAGAAATATATATAGCCCCCCCGATAATAGCTAAGGATGACCTCATTTACGAAGTGGCGCTTCCCCTGGCCCTTAACGGGAACACAAAGCCCCGGTGGGCGCTCAGTTGCCGCTTTTCCGTCATCAAGATGCCGCGCATTCTCCCGCCGCCTTCCTGTCCCAAGGTAACGGTCCAGCTCGCAAAAAGAAAAGGCGAAAAGATCGTCATCTCCAGCGCCGACGGTAAAAGGACGGAGGAGGAACTGAGGGCGGAAACCGCCGCCCTGTTCCTCCCGGTCCTGCAGGGGAAAGAGGGCTACAGCGCCGACAATGGCGGAACGGAGCCCCTGGTCTATTCCTACGCGAGGCTGCAGTCCCCGGATTGGCTGATAGTCGCAAAAGCCGCCGTCCCCCAGCATGCGGCCTCGCGCGCCAGGAAGGCCCTGGCCCAGATACGGGTCCAGGCCTTCATCCAGTTCGCGGCGCTTTCCCTCGCGGCCTTCCTCTTCGTTAAACTCATGAGCTGCCCGGTCTCGGAGAACGCCGCCGCCGCGGCGGCCCTGCTGGAAGAACTCGGCGCCGCCCCTCCGGCGGATGCCGGCGCCTGCTCCGAGACGGAAACGATAGCCAAGGCCCTGGCGGAAGCTTTATCCCGGTTTAAAACCCGCGAGGAAAGCGGGCTGCAGCTCAGGAACGAAGCAGAAAAACTGCGGGAGGAGGACGAGGAGCTGAAGAACCAGAACGTGGAGCTGGAAAAGCTCAACAAGTACCTGCTGGAACGGGAAAGCAAGATCTCGGAACTGAAGGCCGAGCTGCGCGAACTGCAGGAAAAGGTAGACCGCGTAAAGGGAGAATGACAGATGCGGTTCTCAACCAAGAGCAGGCTGCTGGCGGGCGCGAAGGCGGCCCTGCTGATGGCCGCGCTGGGCGGGGTCTACGGCCTTTATACCCGCTTCGAAACGCTGGCCAGCGACGGGAGCGTCATAAGCGGCACGCTGCAAAAATCAGAGGCCCTGTATTCGGTGGCGGTGCAGTGGAAAGCCGGGCCCGCCCCGGCGAACTGGAAAAATTCTTTCAAGGCCGCGTACTTTGAACTGGGCGCGGCCATAAGCGGCGCCGAGCTTAACCTCCCCTCGAACGCGGCGGCGTTCAAAGTCATTACGGCGGATTATTTCAGGCTGCTGCCGCTGGCCGAAAAAGTTTCCAGATCGGAAGCCGACAAGGAGGCCGGGGACAGGGCCTGGGCCGGACTTGTCAGGCATACGGACAGGATCTTAACGCAGGCCCTGGCCGCGGCCGGCAGCACTACCGAGGCGCGCAACCTGCTGCTGGCGAAAACCGGGCTTGGCTATCTCGCCATCTTCATCTTTTTCATCTTAGCGGAGATAGCGCATTACTACCTGGCCTACGACCCCCTGATCGACGAACTTTCCAAGCTCAACCGCAAACTGATGCGCTGCGCGGCGCCCTTCCCGGACCAGCCCGCGTTCGGCAACGAGATACTTGAACTTAACGCCGGCGCCGACCGCCTCAGGGCCGCCCTGCACGCGGCCTCCGAGGAACGGGCGCGCCTGAAGAAGGAGGCCGCCACCCGGCAGGCGCGCATGAAGGCGCAAAGCCGCAGCCTGGAGCTCACGCGCAAAAAAGTGGTGGAACTGGTCGACGCCCTGGAAGACGCGCGCGTCGAACTGCAGAACGACAAAAAGGCGCTGAAGGCGGCCGGGGAAAAGCTGGAGCGCTCCAACAGGGAACTGGAGCAGTTCGCCTACGTGGCCTCGCACGACCTCAAGGAGCCGCTGCGGGTGATCTCCAGCTTCAGCGGCCTGCTCTCTAAAAGGTACTCCGAACAGCTAGACGCCGACGCCAAGGATTTCATCCACTACATAACCCAGGGCTCGCAGCGGGCCTCCGACCTGATAAGCGCCCTGTTCAACTATTCCAAGGTCACCTATACCTCCAAGGCGTTCCGGCCGCTGCCGACGGAGGAGATCCTGCAGAAGGCCATGTTCAACCTCAAGATCTCGCTGGAAGAAAAGCGGGCGCGCATAACCTGGAAGGACCTCCCGGTGATAAAAGGCGACGAATTCCAGCTGATACAGCTTTTCCAGAACCTGATCTCCAACTCCCTCAAGTTCAACGCGGCCCCCGAACCGGAAATATCCCTTTCGGCCTCCAGCCTGCCGGGGTCGGTCACCATCCGCGTCTCCGACAACGGCATAGGCATACCGAAGGAACATACCGAGCGCGTCTTCCTTATCTTTCAAAGGCTGCATTCCCAGGAAAAATACCCCGGCACCGGCATAGGCCTGGCCCTGTGCAAGAAAATAGCGGAGAACCACGGGGGCAGGATCTGGGTGGAACAAAACCCGGCGGAGGGAAGCTCTTTCTTCATCCAGTTCCCGGTACGGGAACCGGCGCAGGCTGACACGCAGGCACAACAGGAGGCTAAGGTTGCCATATGAACAAAACCCACAAGAACGCGAAGATGCTGGAGATACTGGCGGTGGAGGACAACCCGGCCGACATACGGTACCTGAGCGAGGTTTTCAAGGAAGGCAGGCTGCTCAACAGGGTCACCGCCGTGGCCGACGGGGACGCCGCGCTGCGCTGCCTGCGCGGGGAAGGCGAGTACGCGGGTTCCGTCAGGCCGGACCTGGTGCTGCTGGACCTCAATATGCCGGGCAAGGACGGTCGGGCCGTGCTGGAGGAGATGCGGCGCGACCCCGCCCTGGCCGCGGTGCCGGTGATAGTGCTTACCACCTCGTCCTCGGTGGACGACGTAAGCCGCAGCTACGACCTGAAAGCTAATTCCTATATGGTAAAACCCCCGGACCTGGGCCAGTTGCTGAAGGTCTGCATGTGCCTGGACAACATCGGCGTGGCCCTCTCCGCCCTGCCGGCGAAAAAGCGGCAAAAGACGGCGCACAGGCGGACGGTATGAGCGCCAACGGCCTTACCATCCGCGTCCTGCTGGTGGAGGACAACCCCCCGGACGCCAAGATCATAGCCGAACTTTTCCGGGATATCGCCGAGGGGAGCTTCCAGCTTACGACTACCGACACCCTGCGCAAGGGCGTCGCGGCGGACGCTGCATCCCCGGCGGACATCATCCTGCTGGACCTGAACCTGCCGGATTCCTACGGCCCCGCCACCCTTACCAGGGCGATGGAGCAGTTCAAGGACAGGCCGATCATCGTCCTGACGGGTTTTTACGAGGAGAAACTGGGCCTGGACCTGATCAGGAAAGGGGCCCAGGATTACCTGGTGAAAGGCAAGATCACCGGCGACTGGCTGGGCTACTCCATCAGGTACGCGATCCAGCGCTTCATCATAGAGCAGCAGTTGAGGGCCAGGGAGAACCGCCTGCGGTCTATACTCGAAAAAAGCCCGGACGGCGTCCTGATCACCTCGCAGGGGAGCAAGGTGCTTTTCGTCAACCCCGGCGCGGAACATATTTTCGACCTCACCCGCGAGGAACTTCTGGAACGGCCGTTCACGCTGGAGGCCCGCTCGGACAAGTCCGTGGAGGCGGAACTTACCAGGCATGACGGCAGGAAAGTGCCGCTGGAGATACGGGCCGTGGACATAGCCTGGGGAAATGAAACCTGCAAGCTGGTGATACTGCGCGACCTGGGGGCGATGCGCTCGCTGGAAAAGACCCGCGACGAATTCATCTCCATGGTCTCGCATGAACTCCGTTCTCCGCTCACGGTGGTAAAGGAAGCCCTGCAGCTGATTTACGACGGGACGATGGGAGAAGCCACCGAGCAGCAGAAAGAGCTGCTGAAGATAGGGCTCGATAACGCCGGGCGCCTCAACAGGCTGATAGACGCCCTGCTCGACATCACCAAGATAGAGGCCGGGGTGATGCCCATGGAGCTGTCGAAGGCCAGCCTGGACTCGCTCTTGAAGACCACGCTGGCGGAATACTCCATGCTCGCCGCGGAGCGCGGGATAAAGATGGAGATCCTGCGGCCGGGCAGACCCGTCGAGACCTATTGCGACCTGGAGAAGGTGCGCGAAGTGCTGGTGAACCTGGTCTCCAACGCCCTGAAGTTCACCCCGAAAGGCGGGGAGATAATCCTGTCGCTGGCGGAGGTGGAAGACCAGGCCCTGATCTGCGTGGAGAACACGGGCCAGGGTATAGAGCCGGAGAACATCCCCCGCCTGTTCACCAAGTTCTCGCAGCTGAGCCGGCAGGCCGAAGGGATCAAAGGCACGGGTCTCGGCCTGGCGATAAGCAAAGGCTTCGTGGAAATGCACGGCGGCCGCATCTGGGCCGACAGCCGCCCGGGGAAATGGTGCCGCTTCAGCTTCATCATCCCGGTCATCGGTTTCGAACAGGCCGCCAAAGAACTGGTACGGCGGGAGATCGAGGCCGCCTCGAAGAAACAGGCGCGCTTCTGCTCGCTGACCGTAGCGCTGCCGAAGAAGAACGGGGAGAAAGCCGAGCGGACGGCCTCCCAGCAGGAGGAGGATTTCCTCCGCAACGCGACCCGCAGCACGCACGGCATGCTCAGGCGCGACAGCCGCGAATTCACCATGCTGCTGGGCAACGCCGGGCCCAAGGAGGCTTGCCGCGCCTCCTCCTATATCGAAAAGGGGCTGGCGGAAATAGCCGGCGGCGGCGCGAAAAAGCAGGCGGCCCAAAGCTTCATCCTCGCCTACCCGGACGATTTCACTGACGCGGACGCTTTCCTGAAAAAACTGTCGGAGGCCAGGGCGGGAAAATGAAAAAAATACTGCTGATAGAGGACGAGGCTCAGCATATCCTGCTGGTGAAGATACGCCTCGAGCTTAACGGCTACGAGGTGGTGGCGGCCCAGACGGCGGCGGACGGCGTAGCCGCGGCCAGGGCCCACAGCCCGGACCTGATCCTGCTGGACCTGATACTGCCGGACATGAACCCGGAAGAGACCATAAAAGCGTTAAGGGCCGTTCCCTCCGCCGCAGCAACGCCCATACTGGCCTTCACCGCGCTGGACACTTTCGAGATCCACCGCCGGCACCTGGGCGCGGAAATAGCGGGCTTCATCCCGAAGCCCTACGAGACCTACGA
>Ga0154587_197_pt1 | contig 69965 bp, 49 predicted proteins | sample RifGroF2_FD_116016 | JGI IMG/M metagenome (GOLD analysis project Ga0154587, IMG submission 116016) | Elusimicrobia bacterium GWF2_62_30 | reverse complement strand
CTGGAGACGCTTACAAAGCCGTTCCCGGACAGCTCGGCCACGTAGACGGTGTTCTGCGGATTGCCGTTGGCCGTCCAGCTGAACGTGATGCTGGAGCTGGTCACCCCGTTGAAGGGCGGTACCGCCAGGGCCGGTGCCAGTGGTAAAGTAACAGCCGCAACGGCCGTAGAGTAGCCGCTCGGTATATCATCCGCGTTAACCGCTTTGGCGCGGCCGTAGTAGGTCGTGTTGGGGAGCAGGCCGCCGAAGGTCTGGCTAAGGGCCAGGGTGGCGGCCGAGGAAATGGCCGTGCCGGGCGCGAAGCCGGCGCTGGACAGCTCTACGATATAGCGGGTACCGCCGGGATTGCCGCCGTCGGCCCAGGTGAAGGTGGCGGTGCTGGCCGAGACCGCGGTGAACGGCTGAGCCGAATTTAACGGGGCGGTGGCCAGGGTGGCCGTAGAGCGTATCGGGCTGGAGTAGGGACCGTCTACCTCAAGGAAATTAATGGCCTTTACGCGCGCCTGGTAGACGGTATTGGGCGTCAACCCGGAGAAGACCGCGCTTATCGACAGCGTGGAAGCGGAAGCGATAAGAGTGTCGAAGCTGTTCCTGGAGATCTCGGCGGCGTATAGCGTGCCGGGCGGGTTTCCCCCGCCGCTCCAGCTCAGGGTGAAGCCGGCGGTGCTGACGCCGGTAAAAGGCGCGGCCGCGACAAGGGGGGCCAGGGTGTATGTCACCGTAGAGACTGCGCCGGTATGGGCGGTGAGGTTGCCTCCGACCCCGACGGCCCGTACATGGGCGTAATAGGTGGTGTTCGCCGACAGGCCCGTGAAAACATAATTAAGGTTAGTCGTGACGTCCGAAGAAACAGGGGCTGAAAAATCGCTGTTAGTGGATATTTCCGGATTGTAGCTGGTTCCAGGAGCGTTGCCGCCGTCGCCCCAGGAGAAGGTCAGACCGGCAGCCGAGAGGCTCGGAAAAGGTGCTGCGGCATTGACCGGCGCGGAAATGGCGGTGGCGGTGGAAACTATAGGCGAAGAATACTGGCCCGGTATGCCGGAGAAACTTACGGCCCGGACCCGCGCCTGGTAGATCGTGTTCGCTTCAAGCGCCGAGAAATCCACGCTGAGCGCGCTGGTCAGGACGGCGCTGGAGACGCTGACAAACCCGTCCCTGGAGATCTCCGCGATGTAGAGCGTGCCTCCGGGGTTTCCGCCGGTCTCCCAGCTGAAAGTAAAGCTGCCGGCAAAAACCCCTGTGAACGGCGGGGCGGCGGCAACAGGGGACAGCGTCAGCGTCACAGTTGAAACTGCGGGGCTGGAATAGAGGCTTGCCAGCCCGCCGGCCCCGAGGGCGCGGACGCGGGCGTAGTAAGTGGTGTTGACCGACAGACCCGTGAAATCGTAATTAAGATTAGTCGTGACAGCCGAGGAGACGGGGGCTGAGAAGCCGCCGTTGGTGGAGATTTCGGCGTTGTAGCTGGTTCCGGCGCTGTTGCCGCCGGATTCCCAGTTGAAGGTCAGGCTGTCGTACGAGAGGTTCGTAAAAGGGACAGGGGCGTTGAGCGGGGGCGCCGCGGCGGTAACGGTCGTGACCGCGGCGGTGTAGGCTGTATCCAGCCCGTTGTGGTTTTGGGCTTTGACGCGGGCATAGTACAGAGTATTCACCGCCAGGCCGGTAAAGGCGGCGCCGGTATTGAAGGTGCTTGACGATCGGGACAGCGTGGCGAAGTTGTCGGTGGAGATCTCGGCGATATAGCGGGTCTGCGGCGGGTTGCCGCCGCCGTTCCAGCTGAAATTAAAACCGGACGGGCCGACGCCCGCAAGCGAGGGGTCGGCAGGTTCCACGGCCAGGGTCGCTGTGGAGAGAACGCCGTTAAATTCCGTAGGTAAATTGGCCAGGTTGATGGCCCTTACCCTGAAGTAATAGGTGGTGTTGGGGGCCAGGCCCGCCGGGGCCGAGGAGAGGGCCGTGATATATGAAGTGGAGACATCAACCCCGAAATCAATATCGGTGGAGCGGTTCACTTCGTAAATAGTGTAGCCGGGATTCGCGGGCTCTCCCGCGCTCCAGTTCAGGCCCAAAGAATAGGCGGCGACCGCGGTGAAGGTACTGGCGGCCGCGCCCGGCAGGCCCGCCAGGGTGTAGGTGGAAACCGGATTCGAAGGCAGGCTGTCTGAATAATCCGTGAAGGCCGTCACATAGCGGGTGTAGGCTGTGTTGGGCGTCAGGCTGGTCTCCGTGGCTGAGAGCGTAGCGCTGGATACCGCGAGCTGCGGCGAGCGATCCGGAGTTAGGTAGCTGACGGTGCCGCTGTACAGCCTGTACTTCCTGGAAGCCTCGGCCGCGTTTCCCCAGTCAGGCGCGGCTGTCCAGCTCCAGGTGATGGACGTAGCGAACACGGTCGGTGCTATCAAGCCGGCGGGGGGGGAAGCCACCGTGTTGAAAGAGACCGTGCCCGGGGAACCCGGCACGGCCAGCGGTAAACCCGACGATCCCGCGCCTAGCTGGACTCCGGCAGGACCGCCCGCCGTGCTGATGGCGACCGAGAAGGCCGCTTGCCTGTAATAGATCTTAACCCGGCCGCCTCCTCCTCCGCCGCCGGGATTACCGCCGCTCCCGGTCGCATCTCCGCCCTTTCCGCCCGAAGCGTTAATGACGCCGTTCACAGTCGCGGAACCCGTGCACCGCAGCAGCAATCCGCCTCCGGCGCCTCCCCCTCCGGCATCGGCGGGCTTGGTAGCGTTGCCGCCAGGCACGCCGCGCGGAAAAATAAAGCCGGTTAAAGTGAAAGAAGAGGCTTCCAGGTAAATGGAGGCCCCGCCCTGGCCGCCGCTTCCGCCCGTTTCAGGCGAAGTTCCTCCGCCTCCGCCGCCTCCGGAGCCCAGGGAGATATAGCCGGGGGATACCGGCAGGGCGATGTCATCGTAAGCAGCGCCCCCGATGCCAAGTACGCCGTCGGTTCCGGCGCCGTTGCCGCCGGCCCCGCCGTAGGCGCCGCCGCCCCCGCCCTTGTTCGCGTCGGCGCCTATGCCCGGGCCCCTTCCGGCGCCATCGCCGCCTGGCTGGCCCGGGTCTCCGCCGATGCCGCCGACCTCACCGCGGCCCGAGCCGTTCAGCGTGCCGGGGATGGAGATGGTGGAGGCGAAGATGATCAGCGGGATGGCGGGGGTCACGAAGACCGTGGTGCCCGCATTTATCTGAAAGAGCCCGACGTTAGTAAAGACGCCGCTGAGGACGTCGTTCGGCGAGCATGGGATAGAATTGTCAGCGGTACTGCCCGGTCCGCAGATAAGATTTTGGCCCGCCAGGTCCCTGCCCGCGATAGTGGCCGCTCCGGCCACGGCCGGCAGCGTTAAAATATAAGCGAGGAGGAGGCGCGTCATTTTAGCGCGGCCTCCACCTTGGCCTTAAGCTTTACCGCCCCTTCGTTGCCGGGATCCAGTTCAAAGATCCGGGACAGGGTTTTAGACGATTCGAGGTATTGTTTCTTTAAATACTGGTCGACCGCCATATAGTAAAGGCGCTCGGCTTCCTTCTTCATCTCAGGCTTGACCTTGACGTACACCGCGGTACGGGCGGCTTTCAATTTCTCGGTGATGCCGGGAGCGGCGGGAGCCATCTGGAGTATCGCCTGGTAGGCCGCGACGGAGGCTTTAAAATCTTTTTTTTCATCTTCCAGGGCCGCCTGCGCGGAGAGCTGCGCTACCTTTTCCTGCGTGGCCTGGTCCAGCTCCGCAAGCAGCGTTTTCGCCCGCTCATTGCCGCTGTCCGCCTCCAGCGCCTTTTTGACTTCGGCGGCCGCTTCGGCTAAAAGCCCCTGCTCCCTGAAACTCTGCGCGCGGGCCAGGAATTGGGAAACCTGGACGTCTATAATTTCCTTTTGCGCGCGGGCTAGCGCTTCCGACTCCTGGCCCCCAAGGCGGGATTTAATTGTTTCAATGGCCTGCTTAGCCTCCTCGTTGGCCGGGTCGACCTGGAGGACGGCTTTCCAGTATTCGAGGCTGATCAGGATATTGCCCTGCTGGTACTGCTGCCGGGCCAGGATGACCGAGCTCTCGGCCAGCTGGCGGCTGAATTGGCTGGCGGCTTCGGCCTTGAGCTCCTCGAGTTTCCCTTCCACCTGCTTATTGGAGGGGTCCAGAAGTTCCGACTTTTCCAGGTTGCCTATAGCCGCGGCCAGGTTGCCCTCTTTGGCCGAATCAAGGCCTTCGAGGTAATAACTGCGGGCCAGGCGCTTGGCTTCCTCCTGGTCGAGTCTTTTCATGCCGCGCCTGAGCTCCTCGGCCCGCTCCGGCCCGGTCATCCCGAATTTAAGCGAGAAAGAGATCATGTGGCTCGCCGCTATCTCATGCAGCAGGACCGCGTAATCGAACTGGTAGTTGGCAAGCAGCGCTCCTAAGCCCAGGGAAATACCCCGGGCCTCCAGCCCGGCGCGGACGGCGAACCTGTGCTGGTACCAGAGTTCCGAACCGGCCGCGGGGTGGAACCTGGCGGCGTAATAGTTGGACCTGGCGGCCAGGGCGGCTTTGAAATCCTTGCCGAGAACGCGCGTATAGGCCGGCGCGACGTCGATCACCCTCGGAAAAGAAACGGCTCTGGATACCAGGGTGACCGATGGCCGCATTATGTTCTGTACGACTACGCCCAGGGAAAAACCTTTTCCGTTCCTGTAGAGCAGCCCGGCGTCGGCCCCGGAGCCCGACCCGCTCGCGGTATCTATTTTTTGAACGATATTCTTAATGCCGATGCCGACGCTGAGCCGCCCGGGAAGACTGCGGGTCTGGATCGCGGGGATCATGAGCGCCCACCCCAGCTGCAGCATGGTGTTGGTGATAGAGAAAGCACTCGGGGCATCGAAAGGAGTTTCCCGCCTCTGGAAATCTCCGCTGGTTTGCCGAAGATATCCCGCGCCGATGGCGCCATAACTTTTTAAAGGCATCCCGCAGCCGAAGAAGTCATTGGTGGTGCCGCCGAAAAGAGTTATGTGGTTCCCTGTCAGCTCCGGTTTTGTGAGTAAAGAGAGGCCCGCAGGGTTCCAGTAGATCGCGCTGGCATCGTCGGCTATGCCGGCAAAAGCGCCGGCCAGTCCCAGGGCGCGCGCGCCGGCGCCCTGCCGGGAAAAAGAACCCGGCAGACCGCCGTCAGTCTGCGCCCGGGCCCGGGCAGGGGCTATCAGCAGGGTCAGGCCGAAAACACAGACGGCCAAAAGGCAGGGCCAGGATCCGGCGGTCCGGCTTTCGCCCCGGTAATATGAAAAACTACCATTCAGCGTCATCATATTGCTGCTTGATCGCGAGTAGTTCGTCCTGGACCGCGAAGAAAGCGTCCACCACCGCGGGATCAAAATGGCTTCCTCTTCCTTCGCTGATGATGGCGAGCGACTTTTCCACGGAGAAAGACTCCTTGTAGGGGCGCCTGGAGGTGAGGGCGTCGAATACGTCCGCGATGGCCGCGATACGGCTGGTGATCGGGATCTCGGCGCCCTTCAATTTATCGGGATAGCCGCTGCCGTCCCATTTCTCGTGATGGCACCGGGCGATGGTCTCTCCGACTTTTATATATTCCGCGTCCGAGCCTTTGAGAATGTTGGCGCCGATGACGGAATGCTGCTTCATGATCTCCCATTCCGCCGGGTCGAGCCGGGCCGGTTTCATCAATATAGCGTCGGGGATGCCCAGTTTCCCCAGGTCATGCATGGACGCCGCGTAAAGAATGGTTTCGATGGTTTTTTCATCCAGCCCCAGGCGGCGGGCGATGGCCGCGGAGTAGCGGCTCATGCGCTTGATATGCGCGCCGGTGGCGGCGTCCTTGTACTCGGAGGCCATGGCAAGGCGGTGGATCGTCTCCAGTGAATCGGACTTTATCCGCCCGAAGGCGCGGTTTAATTCATCGGTCCTGCCGGCCACTTCGGACTCCAGTTCCTTGCTGTAATTGCTCATCAGGTCGTTATAGGCCTTGATCTTCAGCAGGGACCGGACCCGGGCCGACAGTTCCAGGTACTCGATAGGTTTCGAGATGAAGTCGTCGCAGCCGGCTTCTATCCCTTGTATGCGGTCTTTCGTTTCCAGCAAGGCGGTAACTAAAATTATCGGAAGCAGCCGGGAGGCATTGTTCTGCCTGACCCTGCGGGTAACTTCATAGCCGTCGATGCCCGGCAGCATCACGTCGAGCAGGATCAGGTCCACCGGGTTCGCGGAGAGCTTTTGGAGCGCTTCTTCACCGGTCGAGGCCTTGATTACCGCATAGCCCTGCGGAACAAGGAAGGCTTCGAGAAGCTCGATATTCTCCGGGCGGTCGTCGACCACCAGGATCTGTTTCTTATCGGTCATACTCCGCTCCTTATCGCGCCTTGCCCCGGGTTTTTGGCCGGGTCGGGCCCGGCTACCGGGAGTTCGAACCAGAAGGAGCTTCCGTTGCCCGCTCCCGCGTCTATTCCGATACTGCCCCCGTGCGCTTCCACCGCCAGCTTGCAGAAAGTGAGGCCGAGGCCCGTGGAATTCTTCTGCCGGCCGGCGGGAAGATCGACCTGCGCGAACTTCTCGAAGATCTTCTGCCTGTACTCGGGCGGGACCCCGGGCCCGTTGTCCGCCACGGTCACGCGCGCCAGGCGGCCGGCCGAGCCTATGCCGACCTGGATAATGCCGCCCTCGCTTGGCGAAAATTTTATCGCGTTGGCCAGCAGGTTCTGCATGACCCGGAGAATGATGTCGGGGTCCGCCAGTACCGCCGCGGGCTTTTTCGGCGGGATAAACCTTATCTCACGGCCCTCCAATAACGGATCCAGCCCCGAGATAGCGGTCTCCATCAGGCGGCTTAGATCGCAGTCCGCGGGGCTCAGGTTCATTTTCCCCTCTTCCATCTTGCTCGCGTCCAGCACATCGTTGACTATCCCGATCATCTGCTTTGCCGCCTTAAGGGCTTCTTCTATAAAATGGCTTAGCTTTTTCGGAAGGTCTTTTTTTTCGTCCTCCCTGATCAGTTCAAGAAAGCCGTGGATCCCGGTAAGCGGCGAGCGGAGATCGTGTATGATCATATGCACCAGGCTGTCGCGTGTTTTCTCGAGCGCGTGGAGGTCGTCCAGGTTCTCCTGCAGCCGGCGTTTCTGCCGGCGCAGCTCCAGGTGGGTTTCAACGCGCGCTTCCACTTCCTCGAACTGGAACGGCTTGGTGATGTAATCGACGCCGCCCGCGCCGAAGGCCTTTACCTTGTCCATGGTTTCGCTGAGGGCGCTCAGGAAAATAACCGGGATATCTTTTAATTTCTCGTCGGACTTCAGCTCCGCGCACACCTCGTAACCGTTCATTACGGGCATATTTATATCCAGGAGAATAAGGTCCGGCGGGGCGTTGCGGGCGGCCTGCAGGGCTAATTTCCCGCTGATGGCGGCGCGCACTTTATAGCCGCGCACCTTCAGCATGACGGTGAGCAGTTCCAGGTTCGCGGGAGTATCGTCCACCATAAGTATGCTCGGCGGGATTTCTGCGCGGATAAGGTCATTCATGGTCTGTTTTCTCCGGAGTGATAAGTATCACTTCCACTGTTTCCTGTATGTTCTTGAAATTCATCTTTCCTTTGGGCAGGAAAGAAAATGCGCAGCGGCCGGCGCGGCCCGGGGCATCGCGCAGCGCCGACTCGCGGGTATACGGGGTTGTAAGCGTTTCTCCGGCGCCCGCGGCGCCGCACAGCCGGCTGGCCAGGTTCACCACGTGGCCGAGCGCCGTATACTCCATGCGGGTGCTCGTTCCGTAAGCGCCTACTACCGTTTCACCGGCGGCCAAACCTATGCCCAGCGGCCGGTAGGGAAGTCCCACGGCCGAGCGCTTGTCCATCCACACGCGGTGCGCCGCCTGAATGGCAACAGCGGCGTTAAGGGCGCGCCTGGCGTGGTCGGCCTGCCGGAACGGCGCCCCGAACAAAGCCATGAACCCGTCGCCCAGGAACTTGTCCATCATCCCGCCGGCTTTCTGCACGCCGGCAACCGTGACCTCAAGGAAAGAGTTAAGGGTTTCCTGAACCTCTTCCGGGGTCAGCTCGTTGGCCATGGTGGTAAAACCGCGCAGGTCCGCGAATAGTACCGTGATCTCGCTCCTTTCCATTTTAAGCAGTTCGCTGATCGGTTTCTGTTTCATGGTTTCCACCACTTCGGGCGAGACAAAGCGGGAAAAAGTATATTCCAGGAACCGGTTCTTGTCTTTCAGGAACTCCCTGGCGTCCTTAAGCGTCAAATGGGTTTCCACGCGGGCCTGCACTTCCTCGAGCTGGTAGGGCTTGGTGATGTAGTCCACGCCGCCGACATTAAAAGCCTTGACCTTGTCTTGCATCTCGTCCAGCGAACTCAGGAAAATAACCGGGATGTCTTTAAGCTTCGGGTCGGCCTTCAGGCGCCGGCACACTTCATAGCCGTCCATCCCGGGCATGTTGATGTCCAGAAGAACAAGGTCGGGCGGGTCGTTGCGGGCGGCCTGCAGCGCCAGCTCCCCGCTGAGGGCGGACCTGATCCTGCAATGCCGTTCTTTGAGCATCCCGGAAAGCAGTTCCAGGTTCGCGGGCATATCGTCCACGACCAGGATGTTCGGGGCGGCCTGCCCGATAACCGCGTCCGCTGTCATGGCGTCACTCCTTTCCCAGCAGGTTAAGTATGCTCTGCGTGTCGAATTTGGCGGCGAGGGCGCGCAGCGCCCCGGCAAGCGCTTTGTCCAGGACCTCCACGCGGCCGGTAAGTTCAAGCAGGAGGTGGAAGTCGCCGTTGATGGCGGCTTTGCGAAGCTGGACTACCAGCCCGGGCGGCAGGCTGGCCAGCGCCCCCGGCTTCAGCGCTACCGTATCCTCCTCCTCCGCGGCAGGAGCCTCTTTCTCGTAATCATATTCCGCGCCAAGAAGGGTCCGCATTTTCTCGAAAAGATCGGCTTCCCTGAAAGGCTTAAGGATCACCTCGTCGGCCCCGGCCCCGGCCGCTTTCCGCTTCGTCTCACCGAAAATGCTGGCGGTCACCGCGATGATCTTTACTTCCCTGCCCCCGGCCAGGGCCCGGATGCGGCGTATGGCCTCATAACCGTCCATCACCGGCATTTTAAGGTCCATCAATATGAGCTGCGGCAGCCACTCCCCGAACTGCTTAAGCGCGTCCGCCCCGTTGGCAGCCTGCCCGACCTCAAAGCCCGCGGAGCCCAGCAGCTGGGCCAGGAATTCCCGGTTGTCCTCTTTATCGTCCGCCACCAGCACCCGGTAGCGCGGTTGGCCGGGCTTAAGCCCTTTTACCTGGCGCGGCCGGGCTTTTTCGGCCGGGGCCCCGGTAGCCGCTTCCTTCAGAGGTACGCGGAAGGAGAAAACGCTCCCCTCTCCCGGCCGGCTTTTGACCGTTATGTCCCCGCCCATAAGGCGGGCGTATTCACGGCTTATGGCCAGCCCCAGGCCGGTGCCGGTGCCGCCCGCGCGGCCTGTCTCCGTCTGCTCGAACGGATGGAACAGCAGGGCTAATTCCCGGGGCTCTATGCCGGGGCCTGTGTCCTCCACTTCGGCGGTAAAATCAAATTCCTGCCCGGCGCCAGGCCTGGCGCCCACGCGCAAAATAACCGCGCCGTTAGCTGTGAACTTCAAGGCGTTGCTGACCAGGTTGAGCAGTATCTGGCGGAGCTTGCCCTCATCGGCCGCCGCAAAGCGCGGCAGCCCGGCGCCCCGTTCCACCTCCAGCCGCAGGCCCTTGTCTTCGGCGCGCGGGCGAAGCATGCTCTCGACATCGTCGACCAGCGCGTGGAGGTCGATGACGGAGGTGTTCAGCGATGTCCGGCCGGCTTCCGCCTTCGCCATTTCAAGGATGTCGTTTATAAGCGCCAGCAAATGTTCCCCGCTCCGGTTTATGGTCTCGATCTGCTGTATCTGTTTTGGCGTCGCCTCCGGGTCGCGGCGCAGCAGCTGGGAAAAGCCCAGGATGGCGTTCATGGGGGTCCGTATCTCGTGGGACATGTTCGCCAGGAAGATGCTTTTAGCCCGGTTCGCCGCGTCCGCGGCTTCCTTGGCCCGGCTCAGTTCGCTTTCGAACCGCTTGCGCTCGGTGATATCCTCGATGGCCAGGAGGATGATGCGCTCTTTCCCCAGCACCCTTTGGATCTGCCGGGCGTTCAAAAGCATTATGCGCCTGCCGATGTCGGTAAAATTATGCTCGACCTCATAGTTGTCGAAGGTCGCTTTTTGGGGAAGGATGTTTTCCAGCAGCTCGCGCAGCCTGGGGATATCCCACTGCTTATTGCCCAGGTCGTAAATAAGCTGTCCTACGGTCTCTTTGGGGTTAACCTTGAAAACTTCATAGAAGGAGCGGCTGGCCGAGACCACCCGCAGGTCCTGGTCCAGCGCTATCAGGGGCTCGCGCACGGTGTTGATGATGCTCTCGGAGTATTCGCGGGCCGCGTCTTCGGCTATCTTGATAGACGCCAGTTCTTTGCGCGCGGTTTCCAGGCGCTTGCGCTCTGTGATGTCCTCGACCATGCAGAGGTGGCGCGGCCGGAGTTTATCGTAGGTCTTCAGCGGGGCGACGGTCATATTTATCCAGATCACCGTTCCGTCGGGGTGGAGATAGCGCTTTTCCATCCGGAACCCGGGTATCTTGCCGGCGTTCATCAGCGCCATCTTATCCATGTCTTTCTGCACATCTTCGGGGTGCGTGAAGCTCATCCAGTCGATGTTTTTTATTTCTTCCAGGGGCCGCCCCGCGATCCTGGCGAACATGCGGTTCACTTCGTAGACTTCCCCCGTCAGGGAATTCATCAGGGCGATGCCGAGGGGGGCTTCGTTGAACATGGTCATCAACCGTTCCTCGCTGGTCTTCAGCGCTTCCTCGGCCTGCTTGTGGTTGGTAATGTCTTCGATGACCAGGAGTATGCCCTTTTCTTTTCCCGCCGCTCTCCGGAGGAGCCGGGCGTTCAAAAGCATGGTGCGCCTGCCGATGTCGGCGAAATCGTGCTCGACCTCGTAGTTGTCAAAGGTCGTCTTTTCCGGAAGGATGTCGCCCAGCAGTTCCCGCAGCTTGGGGATATCCCACTGCTTATTGCCCAGGGTATAGATAAGCTGCCCCACGGTCTCTTCGGGGGTTACTTTGAAGACCTCATAGAAAGCCCGGTTGGCGGTTACCACTCTTAAGTCCTGGTGGAGGACTATTAAGGGTTCGCGCAAAGTGTTAATGATGCTCTCGGCGTATTCGAGGGCTTCATTTACGGACATCGCCGCGGTTTCTTCCGGTGACATTTTCTTTCTCCTTCACAGGTATGGGCGGAGCGTCCTGCGGAGCAGGCGTATTTCCGGCAGGTGCATGATCCTGTTTGAGCAGGTTAAGTATGCTCTGCGTGTCGAATTTGGCGGCGAGGGCGCGCAGCGCCCCGGCAAGCGCTTTGTCCAGGACCTCCACGCGGCCGGTCAGCTCAAGCAGGAGGTGGAAGTCGCCGTTGATGGCGGCTTCGCGAAGCTGGGCGTACAGGTCCGGCGGGAGCCCGGGGGCGGGCGCCCTGTCCGGTCCCGTCACGGGTCCCGCGGCGGGGATAGCCGCCGGCCCGGTCTCTTCATAGACATATTCCGCGCCCAGGAGGTTCCCCATCTTCGCGAACAGCTCCGCTTCCCTGAAAGGCTTAAGTATCAGGGCGTCGGCCCCGGCCCCGAGCGCGTCGCGGTTTATCTCCCCGAAGATGCTGGCGGTCACCGCGATGATCTCCACTTCTTTTCCGCCGGGCAGGGCCCGGATGCGGCGTATGGCTTCAAAACCGTCCATTACCGGCATGCGCAGGTCCATCAGGATGATTTGCGGCTGCCAGTCCTCGAACTTCTTAAGAGCTTCTTCGCCGTTTACCGCCTCGAGAACGTCAAAGCCCGCGGGGCCGAGCAGCTGGCCCAGGAATTCGCGGTTGTCCTCCTTGTCATCTACGACCAGCACCTTGTATCGCGGCTGGCCGGGCTTGAGCCCCTTCACCTGGCGCGGCTGAAGCTTGCCGGCCGTTGCCGCGGAGGAGACCCGCTTCAGGCTGATATTAAAACTGAAAATGCTGCCCTGGTCCGGAACGCTTTTTACCGTGATGTCCCCGCCCATCAGGCGGGCGTAGCCCCGGCTTATGGCCAGCCCCAGTCCCGTGCCCGTGCCTCCGCTCTTTCCCGCTTTCGCCTGTTCGAACGGGTGGAACAGCCGCCCCAATTCCTGGGGCGCTATGCCCGGGCCCGTGTCTTCCACTTCGGCGGTCAGCTGGAACTCCTGCTCCACGCCCGGCTTCGCGCCCACGCGCAGGATCACCGCGCCCTTCATCGTGAATTTTACGGCATTGCTGAGCAGGTTAAGCAGGATCTGCCGGAGTTTGCCCTCGTCGGCCTGCACGGAACGGGGCAAGTCTCCGCTCCTTTGCACTTCCAGCCGCAGGCCCTTGTCTTCCGCGCGCTGCTGCAGCATCTTTTCCACGTCGTCTATCAAAGCGTGCAGGTCGAAGGCCGACGGGTTCAGCGTCGTCCGGCCGGCTTCCGCCTTCGCCATCTCCAGGATGTCGTTGATAAGCGCCAGCAGGTGCTCGCCGCTCCTGTTGATGGTCTCGATCTGCTGCCGTTGTTTGGGCGTGGCCTCGGGGTCGCGCCGCAGCAGCTGGGAAAAGCCCAGGATGGCGTTCATCGGCGTCCGGATCTCGTGGGACATGTTGGCGAGGAAGGCGCTTTTGGAGCGGTTGGCCACCTCGGCGGCTTCCTTCGCCTGGCGCAGCTCGGTCTCGAACTGCCTGCGCGCGGTGATGTCCTCGATGGACAGGAGGATGATGCGCTCTTTGCCCGACGCCCGCTGTATCTGCCGGGCGTTTAAAAGCATGATGCGGCGGCCTATGGCGGTAAAGTCGTGTTCTACCTGGTAGTTGTCGAAAGTCGTTTCCTGCGGCAGGATGGTCTCCAGCAGTTCCCGGAGCTTCGGGATATCCCACTGCTTGTTGCCGAGGTCGTAGATGAGCTGGCCCACGGTCTCTTTGGGGTTGACCTTGAACACTTCGTAAAAGGAACGGCTGGCCGAGACCACCCGCAGGTCCTGGTCCAGCGAGATGAGCGGTTCGCGCACGGTGTTGATGATGCTGTCGGAATATTCGCGGGCCGCGTCTTCGGAGATCTTGGTGGACGCCAGTTCCTTGCGGGCTTTTTCCAGCCCGTCCTCGATCTCCCTGCGCTCGGTGATGTCTTCGATGGACAGCAGGATGATCCGCTCTTTTCCCGAGGCTCTCTGGATCTGCCTGGCGTTCAGCAGCATGATGCGGCGGCCTATGTCGGCGAAGTCGTGCTCCACCTCATAGTCATCAAAGGTCGCCTTCAGCGGCAGGATGGTTTCCAGCAGCTCCCGGAGCTTCGGAATATCCCACTGCTTATTACCCAGGTCATAGATAAGATGCCCGACGGTCTCTTCCGGGTTCACCTTGAAAACTTCATAGAAGGAGCGGCTGGCCGAGACCACCCGCAGGTCCTGGTCCAGCGAGATGAGCGGCTCGCGCACGGTGTTGATGATGCTGTCCGAGTATTCGCGGGCGGCGTCCTCGGAGATCTTGGTAGCCGCCAGCTCTTTGCGGGCTTTTTCCAGCCCGTTCTCGAACTCCCTGCGCTCGGTGATGTCCTCTATGGCAAGCAGGATGATCCGCTCTTTCCCCGAGGCTCTTTGGATCTGCCGTGCGTTCAGCAGCATGATGCGGCGGCCAACGTCGGCGAAGTCGTGCTCGACTTCGTAGTTGTCGAAGGTGGTTTCCTGGGGCAGGATGGTTTCCAGGAGTTCCCTGAGCCTGGGGATATCCCACTGTTTGTTGCCCAGGTCATAGATCAGCTGCCCGACGGTCTCCTCCGGCTTTACTTTGAAAAATTCATAGAAGGAGCGGCTGACGGAGACCACCCGCAGGTCCTGGTCCATGGCGATCAGGGGTTCGCGCACGGTATTGATGAGGCTTTCGGCGTATTCGCGGGTCGCGTCCTCGGAGATCTTGGTAGCCGCCAGCTCCTTGCGGGCTTTTTCCAGCCCGTCCTCTATCTCCCTGCGCTCGGTGATGTCTTCGATGGCAAGCAGGATGATCCGCTCTTTCCCCGAGGCTCTTTGTATCTGCCGGGCGTTCAGCAGCATGATGCGGCGGCCGATGTCGGCGAAGTCGTGCTCGACTTCGTAGTTGTCGAAGGTCGCCTCCTGGGGCAGGATGGTTTCCAGGAGTTCCCGCAGCTTAGGAATATTCCACTGTTTATTGCCCAGGTCATAGATCAGCTGTCCTACGGTTTCTTTGGGGTTTACTTTAAAAACCTCATAGAAGGAGCGGCTGGCCGAGACCACCCGCAGGTTCTGGTCCAGCGAGATGAGCGGTTCGCGCACGGTATTGATGATGCTGTCCGAGTATTCGTGGGCGGCGTCTTCGGAGATCTTGGTAGCGGCCAGCTCTTTGCGGGCTTTTTCCAGCCCGTCCTCTATCTCCCTGCGCTCGGTGATGTCTTCGATGGCGAGCAGGATGATCCGCTCTTTCCCCGAGGCTCTTTGTATCTGCCGGGCGTTCAGCAGCATGATGCGGCGGCCGATGTCGGCGAAGTCGTGCTCGACTTCGTAGTTGTCGAAGGTCGCCTCCTGGGGCAGGATGGTTTCCAGCAGTTCCCTGAGCTTCGGAATATTCCATTGCTTATTGCCCAGGTCATAAATAAGCTGCCCGATGGTCTCTTCCGGTTTTACCTTGAAGAATTCATAGAAGGAGCGGCTGACGGAGACTACCCGCAGGTCCTGGTCCAGGGCGATCAGCGGTTCGCGCACGGTGTTGATGATGCTGTCGGAATATTCCCGGGCCGCGTCTTCGGAGATCTTGGTGGACGCCAGTTCCTTGCGGGCTTTTTCCAGCCCGTCCTCGATCTCCCTGCGCGCGGTGATGTCCTCGATGGCCAGGAGGATGATGCGTTCTTTGCCGGAAGCTCTTTGTATCTGCCGGGCGTTCAAAAGCATGATGCGGCGGCCGACGTCGGCGAAATCGTGTTCCACCTCGTAGTTGTCGAAGGTCGCCTTCTGGGGCAGGATGGTTTCCAGCAGCTCCCGCAATTTGGGGATATCCCACTGCTTGTTGCCCAGGTCGTAGATAAGCTGGCCCACGGTCTCCTCGGGCTTTACCTTGAAGAATTCATAAAAGGAGCGGCTGACGGAAACGACCCGCAGGTCCTGGTCCAGGGCGATAAGAGGTTCGCGCACGGTGTTGATGAGGCTCTCGGAGTATTCGCGCTCCGCGTCTTCGGAGATCTTTGTCGACGCCAGTTCTTTGCGGGCTTTTTCCAGCCCGTCCTCGATCTCCCTGCGCGCGGTGATGTCCTCGATGGCCAGGAGGATGATGAGCTCTTTGCCCGACGCCCGTTGTATCTGCCGGGCGTTCAGGAGCATGATGCGGCGGCCGATGTCGGCGAAATCGTGCTCCACCTCGTAGTTGTCGAAGGTCGCCTTCTGCGGCAGGATTGTCTCCAGCAGTTCGCGCAGCTTGGGGATATCCCATTGCTTGTTGCCGAGGTCGTAGATAAGCTGGCCCACGGTCTCGCCGGGGTGCACTTTGAAAACCTCGTAGAAGGAACGGCTGGCGGAGACCACCCGCAGGTCCTGGTCGAGCGAGATCAGGGGCTCGCGCACCGTGTTGATTATGCTGTCGGCGTATTCGCTGGCTTCATTCGCGGTCTTCTTGATCACTTCCAGCGCTTCCCGGGTCTTTTCCAGGCCCGTTTCTATTTCTTTGCGCTCGGAGACGTCGCGGAACACCATCACGGCGCCGACCAGCCCGCCGTCGCGGTTGCGGATAGGGGCGCAGCTGTCGGCGATGGCGCATTCGGCGCCGTCGCGCGAGAGCAGGATCGTATGGCGGTCCATGACCGGCGCCACCCTGTTGGCGAGAGTTTCCCTTACCGGGCTGCGGGAGAGCTGCCGGGTGTTCTCATCGATGATATGAAAGACGTCTTCCACGGGCCGGCCGGCGGCCTGCGCGTGCGTCCAGCCGGTGAGCCGCTCGGCAAGGGGATTAAGGAGCGTCACGAGCCCTTCGGCGTCGGTGGCCAGAACGGCGTCGCCGATGGACCTGAGCGTGACCGCGAACTTCTCCTCGCTGATCTGCAGGGTAGTGTTGGTCTGTTGCAGCTGTTTGTTCATCTCCTGCTGGACCTCCAGCAGGTCCTGCGTCTCGATAAGAAGCAGGTCCTTAAGCCGCTGCTGGATCTCCCGCTCGATATAGTAGTAGGAGGAGATCATGGGCAGCAGGATGAACAGGCTGGAGGCGATAATGATGCCGAGCAACAGGCGCATCTTGAACCGGAACTCCGCGTCATGCTGCGCCAGCCCGGCCGCCGCTAACCGGATGAAGGCGTCCATCTCGGCGCGGATCGCCTCCATCAGCGCCTTCCCCTGGCTGCCGCGTACCTCCGCCAGCGCGGCGGCCGCGCGATGGGTCCGGCGCAGTTCAATACCGTTGGCCAGGTTCTCCAGTTTGCCTGCCACCAGCGGGGCAAGCGCGTCGAGGCGTTTATGTGCCTCGCTGCTTAAATTAAACTTGTGCAGTTCTTCCAGGCGTATGTCTATCCCGTCCTTTGCCGCCAGGTACGGTTCCAGGAAAGCCTCGTCGCCCGTCAATAAATAGCCGCGCTGGCCGGTTTCCGCGTCTACCAGCGCGGACAGCACCTTGTTCGCGCTGTCCATCGCGATGAAGGTGTTCTTGCGCGCCTGCGCCGATATTTTGATCTGGCCGAAGGCCCAGAACGCCGCCGCCACCATTACCGTTATCAGGAGCGCGGTAACCCCGAGCAAGGCGACAACTTTATTGTTTTTCTTCATATACGGATCTTTCCTCTCCATGGATCAATGCCCTGCGGGAGACAGCCTGCCGCCGCCGGGCTTTTAAAAACTAAGGTTCTTTCCCCGGCGCCAGCGCCGCCGCGGCGCCTATGCCTAAACCGCCCCTGATGACGGGCCAGAACTTGAGCAGCGAGAGCAGCATGGCCGCCAGGATCGGGCCGATGAGGACGCCCTGGATCCCGAACAGCTGCAGGCCGCCGATGATGGCGATCAGCCCCGTCAGCGGGTGCATGTCGTTGCGGCCCTTCAGGACCAGCGGCCGGACCAGGTTGTCTATAACGCTGGCCGCGAGCGTGATGAAGATCATTAACGCGATCTGCAGGGGGGTGCCCTGCATCGTGTAGAGATAGATCAGGCCCGCCAGCGAAGCCGGGGCGGTCCCCAGCATCGGTATCCACGCGAAGATGAACGTCAGGCCGCCGGCCAGGAACGCGCCCGGCACCCCGATGACCAGGAACCCGACCACTATCAGGGCGGCCTGGGCCGCCGCCGCCGCGAGCCCGGCCAGGACGGAGGAGATGGTAGTGTCCCGGAACGACGCCGCCAGGTTTTTCTGCACGGTGGGATCGAAGACGCCGAGCCCGAAGGTCCAGCCCACCAGTTCCTCCCCGTCGAGAAGGAAGAAAAAGAAAGCGATCATGGCCAGGATGAGCTGGAGAAGCAGCTCCGGCATGCCTTTGCCCAGTTCCAGCACGCCCGCGGTGGTGAACTCGCCGGCGGCCTGGATGGCGCCCTTCAACTGGGCGTTCACCTGTTTAGGGTCGCCGATCAGCGTTCTGACCAACTGCCAGCGGCTCAGGGTTACGGTGATAGCTTTAGGGGAAAATTCTTTAAGCTCGGTCATCCGCTGGCCGATGGTGATGCCCTGCTTTACCGCCAGGATGGAGAAGCCTGTGAGCGGCGCTATGACAAGCAGCAGCAGCAGGGCCGTAACCGCGCTGCCGGCCAGCCGGGGTCCCCATTTTTTTGCCCTGAACCACTGGTACACCGGGTAGGTGAGCATGGCCAGCGTAGCGCCCAGGAACAGCGAAAGCAGGTACGGGCCGATCATCCAAAGGACGGCAATGACGCAGGCGAGGAGCGCGCCCAGGAAGGTGATAAGGTGCGCGCGCCTGGTCACCGGCCGGGCCGCGGTGGCTTCCTTAGTCATGGCTTTGCGCTCCGCCGGCGTCGAACCCGTGGAAAAAGGCGCTGATAGCCGAGAGCAGGAGGGCAAAGGCCAGCGCCCACCAGAAGCTGGCGATATGGAAGCCGGGAACCAGCCGCGCGGTCAGCAGCACCAGGCCGCCGGTGACGATGAAGGCGAGCAGCGCCACCACCGGCAGGCTGGCGGTAACCGACATCAGCAGCAGCGCCGGGACGAGCAGGGCGTTCACGGTTCCCAGGATAACGGCGACCGCTACCGCGGTAAGGAAACCGTCCACACGCGCTCCCGGCAGCAGGTGGGCGGCCAGCATCACGGCCAGGCTGCTGATAAGTATATGGCTCAGGATCTTCATCTAGCCTCCTACCTCGTTATCGCCGAAAAGAGCGGGTCAGCCGCCCGCCATCGCGTGCAGTGCGGAATTTACTATGCCCAGGATCAGGCCGAAGCCCAGCGCCCACCAGAAGTTCGCCACCCTAAACCCCGGTACCATGGCCGCCACCAGCTGGACCAGGACGGCGGTAATGCCGAAGGTGCACAGTCCCAGCGTAAGGACATTGAGCGGCAGGGTTAAGGCGATCAGCAGGGGGGCCAGCACGGAGTTGACAGCGCCGAGCACAATGGAGACCGCCGCCGCGGTATAGAAACCGTCTACGCTGACTCCTTTGAGGAGTTTTGCCGTTATCAGGACGGCCAGGGTGCTTACGAGCACGTTGAGGAGGAGGTTCATGTCAGGTTCCTTTGAAATAGTAACGCAGGCCGGCGCTTACGCCCAGGCCGCCGCTATCGCCCGGCGACAGCCGCAGAACGGGAATGACGTCGCAAAACAGCTCCACGGGGCGGTGCGGCAGCCAGTAGGCGATCCCCGCGACGACGCGCAGCCCGAACTCTTCGGGCGACACCTGGAAGCCCAGCCCCAGGTATAGGGGCAGCTTGCCGCCGGACGACCGCGGCTGCGCGCCCCGGAGATCCCATAAATAGTCGCCATACAGCGTCAGTTCCGTGCCAAAGCCGATGCCGGTAGCCACCGCGCGGCTGCCGTACAGGAGCTTGGCCGTTACGCCCGCGGGTTTTCCCAGCATTATCCCCGCCCCGATATTGTCCGGCTCCTGGGCGTTGGCCGGGTATAAGCCTGCGGCGAGGATACAGGCCAAAGCCAAAAATATTTTCATCCGTTTATCCCGCTGCTATGCCGCGGTTCCAGCCTATTGATACTATACCCTCCCGTATCTTCGCTTACTATACGGATTTGTACGCGGGGCAGTAGGTAGGATTCCCGCGGGCGGGGAAATAAAAAGCGCCTCCTTTCGAGGCGCTTGTCGTTCCAGGGTGTTACCGAAGGGGAATAGAAAAGGCCCGGGGGCTGCCCCGGGCCTTTCCTGGCTGCGTTGCGCTTACTCTGCCTGCCAGACCGAGTCGGTCCAGGTTATGAACTCGTCCCACTGGCTGGCTTTGGAGAGGGAGAGGTCGGCATACTTGGTCTCGAAGATGGCGGCGAGGGAGTCGGGGATCTTCTTAAGTTTAAGCGTGGTGTTCATCGCCAGGCCGCCCACCTTGGTGTAGTCGTAGTTGTTGTCGGTGTCGCCGCCTATGCCCACGCTGCGCATCACCAGGCTGCCCTTGATGAAGCCCATCAGGTCCTGCGCGGCCTGTTTTGTGTCGGGGGAGCCGGCGTTGGCGTCCACGATGCGGGCATAGTCGTAAAGGTCCGAGTAGAACGAGAGCTTCTTTTCTTTGTCGTTCTTGGGGTCCAGGCTGGTGAAGCGGACCACGTTGGCGATGGCGGCCTTCACGGCGGCGGTCTCGTTGTTGCGCATCACAGCGCCGGCGAAAGCGTCCAGGTAGCCGGGCAGGGCGTTAAGCGCGGCCGGGCGGATGGTGGAGAGGGTGGCGCCCATGCCGGTCAGCGGCATGTGGATGGGGCCTATGGGCATCCCTTCGGCGTAGAACTGGCGGTACCAGCTCATCAGGAAGTCGCTGAGCTGCTCGTTGGAGAAGGCGGTGTTGCCGTTCATGAAGTTCAGCAGCTTCTCGTAGTCGAAGCCCTGGGCCAGCATGGTCTCTTCGGAGGCCACGATGAGGCCGACGCCGTCCTTCACTTCGTAAGCCACTTCGCCCATCTGCTGCAGGCAGGCGTTCTGCATGAACACGTCCACGTAGCCGGCCTGGCGGAAGATCTCGCCCAACTGGGGGGTGCGGATGTAATTCTTGGTCTCGTCGTCGAAGGAGATGCCCTTCTGGGTGCCGGTGCCGGCGGGGGCGTCCTTCATCACGGGGTCTATCCAGCCCAGGCCGTGGTTCCAGAGGACGAACATATATTTCTTGGCGGGATACTTGGCCTTCGTCGTTTTGATGAAATCTATCGCGCGGCGGTAGTCGCCCATGTCTGCCTTGGGGTCGGTGGAGAGCACTTTGTCGGAGGCGCCGATCAGGCCTTTCTTGCCCACCAGCAGGCGCTTGGCGCCCTTGCCCGCTATGCCTATGTCCACGACCACGTTGATCTTGCCGGTGGTGCCTACCTTCTGCATCTCGGCCAGGTCTCTTTCGGCCCATTTGCCCACCAGGCCCAGCAGGCTGCTCTGGGCCAGGTCGTTCTTGGCGTTCATGAAGACCATGACGGTCCAGTCTTTGGTGCCGCCTTCCTGGGGCTTGTGAGAGAAGATCTGGGGGATGATTCCTTTATCGGCGCCGGCGGTTTTTATGCCGGAAGCGCGCACTTTGTTAAGGTTGAAGTTTTCGGCCTGTAGGGCCGAATTGCCGAGAAGCACCAGGGAAAACACCGCGGTTAAAAGTCTTATGCCGTTTTTCATTCGCTCTCCTTGCCGTCGCCTTCTGTATTAATAGTTTAGCTTCTGGCGGCGGTTTTAGACAGAGACGAAAGGGCCTGTTTCGGCGGTATTAGGGCCCAGGCTCTTCTAGGCCCTCCGGCGGGCCGGTCCTGCCGCCGGGGCCTGCCGGTAAAGGCTATATATTTATTTTGATACAATAACTGATATTAAGAAGCTGGAAATAGCCGCCAGGAGGCGTATATGTCAAAAGCTCCCGATTTTTCTTACACCCCGGAACTGGTCAAAGCCCTTTCCGAAACCCTGATAAAGGACCTTGAGGAAAAACTCAAGGATATAGTTAATATCCCGGGTCCCCAGCGCAGCTTCAAGAACACCATGCTGGCTTTCGAGGCGGCCGTGAGCGGCTTCGGCGAGGCCGTGAATATCCCCGTCTTCCTGGCCTATGTCTCCGACAATGCCGACCTTCGCAAGGCCGGCCAGGAGCTTGAGCTGAAGATAAGCCAGTACTCCGTGGACCTCTTCACCCGCGAGGACGTTTTTGCCGTGCTTAATGAATACGCGGCCAAAGGCGAGAAGCTGGGGACCGTGGAGGCCCGGCTGCTGGAAAAAACGCTGCTTGATTTCAAACGCAACGGCCTCGGGCTGGAGCCGCGCAAGAAGAACAAAGTTAAAAAGCTGATGAAGGAACTCATCGGCCTGGAACTGGATTTTTCCAAGAACCTGCGCGAAGTTAAGGACGTCCTGGAGGTTTCCGGGGACGACTTAAAGGGAGTGCCCGAGGATTTCAAGGCCAGGCTCAACAAGACCGAGGGCGGGAAATACCAGGTGACGATGAACTACCCGGATTATTTCCCTTTCATGGACAACGCCGAGAACGGCGAGGCCCGCCGCAAATACGAGGCCCTGTTCAACAACCGCTGCTCGACGGCCAACGTGGAACTGATGGAGAAGGCTATCGTCCTGCGCCGCAAGATCAGCAAGCTCCTGGGCTACGCTTCTTTCGCCGATTACGTGCTGGCCGACCGCATGGCCAAGAACAGCGAAACCGTGATCTCCTTCATGGACCGGACCTGGGCCAAGCTCAAGAAGAAAGGCCGCAAGGAACTGCGGGCGCGGCTCAAGCTCAAAGGCGGGGAAGACAAGCCGCTTAACGCCTGGGAATGGCGCTATTACAACAACCAGCTCAAGAAGACCAAGTACTCCATAGACCACGAGAAGATAAAGGAGTATTTCCCGCTCGAGACCGTGGTGAAAGGCATGTTCGGTGTTTTCGGCGAAGTGTTCGGGGCGCGCTTCGAACCGGCGCAGCTGCCGGTCTGGCACAAGGACGTGCGCGCCTACGAGGTGAAGAACGCGGACGGCGCCATAGCGGCCTATTTCTATTTCGACCTGTTCCCGCGCGACGGCAAGTACAAGCATGCGGCCTGCTTCGGCCTGCGCCACGGCCGCGAGCTGGAAAGCGGCGCCTACGAGCTGCCCGCCGCCGCGATAGTGGGGAACTTCCCGCCGCCTTCGGAGGGTTCGCCGGCCCTGCTGCAGTTCGACGACGTGGTGACGCTGTTCCACGAATTCGGGCATGTCACGCACAACATCTTCACCAGGGCGAAGTACGGCAAGTTCTCGGGCACCAGCGTGTCGCGCGACTTTGTGGAGGTCCCCTCCAAGATGCTGGAGAACTGGGCCTATTCCCCCGAGGTGCTGCGGCGCATCTCCGGCCATTTCAGGAACCCGGCGGAAAAGCTGCCGGAAAAGCTGATAGGCAAGCTGATCTCGGCGAAGAACATGGATTCCGGCCTGGTCTACCTGCGCCAGATCTTCTTCAGCCTGCTGGATATGCGCTACCATACGGCGCGCGGCAAGGTGGACACTACCAGGCTTTACGAAAAGCTGATGAAGAAGATCTCGCTTATCCCGATGAGCCCGGGGACGCACCCGCAGGCGAGCTTCGGCCACCTGATGGGCGGCTATGAGGCGGGCTATTACAGCTATCTCTGGTCCGAAGTTATAGCGGCGGACCTTTTCAGCGCCTTCGAGGCTTCCGGGGTGATGAACCCGGCGACCGGGGCGAAGTACCGGGAGCTGATCCTGGCGCCGGGGCGCAGTTACGACGAGGCGGGGCAGGTGGAGCGGTTCCTGGGGCGCCCGGCCGGCGAGGACGCGTTCCTCAAAAGCATCGACGCCGCGTAGCACGAGGCGGGGCAGCAATCACGGGGACCGGGCCGACAAAACGCGCTCGGCGTCCGTCGCGTGGAGAGGGTTATCAAAACGCGGGTCTCGCACACCGTGCTCGCCCTCATCACTCGGCCTCGGCGCTTACGCAAGCCTCGGCCTCCGTGAAGGTTTTGCTAACCCTCTCCACGCGCCGTCCGCCGGTACTTGGATAGATTTGGAGGGACGGACCGCCCGGGACCTTAGCAAACCCGTTGCAGAAGGGGGGCCCCGCCGTAATTTTCCAAAGGCGGGGGGGAACCACGTAAGGGTTCCCTCTTCCGGGTTTGCAAAGGTCCCGGGCGGGTCGGCCCGAACCTGTTGTTTCTGCGTCGTTGAGCGGTTTATCGGATAGCGAGTTTTATGAAAGCAAAGATATCCATTATCGCGGGGTTTATCATCGGGGCGGGACTGCTTTTCATGGCTTTCAGGAAAGTGGACTTCGCCTCGCTGATGCAGGCTTATTCCTCCGTCAACGCCTGGTATATAATCCCCGCGGTGATAACGGCCGTGGTCGAGCTGCTGCTGCGCGGCGCGCGGTGGCGCCTGCTGCTCAACCCTTCCGCGCCGGTGAGGCTCTGGGACGCTTTCCGCCTGCAGGCGGTGGGCCTGGGGCTCAACAATATCCTGCCGATGCGGCTCGGGGAAGTGGCCCGCGGGACCTTCGGCGCGAAGCTCCTCGGCATCCCGATGATAACGGTTTTCGCCACCATACTGGTGGAGCGCGCGGTGGACCTCATTGTGATGTTCTTCCTGTTCGCGGTGGCGGTGCGCCTGGGCGGCATAGGCGGCGGGCTGATGAATTACGGCGGCTGGCTCTGGGGCATGTGCGCCGGGCTCGGCGGCGCCATGGCCGTGCTGGTCTTCGCCGACGAGCTGGTGTCGCACCGCTGGCTCTCCGGGCTCTTCGTGCGCTTCCCGCTCTTCAGGAACGTACTGGAGAAGCTCGCGATGGGCGTTAAAGGCTTTCATTCTTTCAGGAGCGGCGTCCTCATCGTGCTGTTCGCGGCGCTGCAGTGGGGTATGTCCGCCCTCAACTATTTCTGGCTCGGCCTGGCCTTCGGCATCGGCGGCGTGATGGACGCTTTCAAATGCATGGTGCTGGCCTTCACCGGCGCGCTGGCCGCTTCGGTGCCGGGGATGCCGGGGTATTTCGGCGCCATCGAGTTCGCCATACAGAAAGTGGCTTTTACCTGGGGCATACCCGAGAACACCGGGCTGGCCTACGCCTCCTACGTGCACGTGATCGCTTTCGCCGTCACTACGGTCCTGGGCGTCTTCTTCGTTTATCAGATGGGCTATTCCCTCGGCAAGGTCTGGGGCGGCCTGTCGTCCGGGGGCGGGGAAAAGAAATGACCGAAAGCAGAATAAAGTCCGTGCTGATGGTGGGGCAGACCTTCTACCCCGTGCTGGGCGGCGCGGAGAAGCAGGCCTTCGAGCTGTCCAAGGCCCTCGTTAACAGGGGGGTGAAGGTCTCCGTGATAACCAGGCGCGTGGACGGGCTGCCCGCGCGGGAGGTCATCTCCGGAGTGAAAGTGGAACGCTTCGGGGTCTTCGGCTCCGGCGCGCTCGATTCCCTGGTCTTCATGTTCAAGGTTTTCTTCTATATGCTCGCGCACGCCGCGGAGTACGACGTGGCGCACGTGCACCTCGCCTCCTCGCCCGCCGTGGCGGCGCTGCTGGCCGGCAGGTTCACCGGCAAAAGAACGGTGGTCAAGCTCGGCCGCGGCCAGGGTCTCGACGAGATCTCCCTTTCGGGGAAGACCTTCCTGGGCCGCCTCAAGCTCAAGTTCTTCTCCGTCTTCCATCCTGAAGTGCTGGTGCTCAGCTCCGAGGCCTATAACTGGCTGAAGAACAGCAGGGAGTTCACCGGCCTGCGCCCCCGGCTGTTCCGCAACGGCGTGGACACCGGCCGCTATACGCCGCCGCTCTACCACGAAAAGATAAGCGCGAAAGCCGCCGTGGGCCTGGAGAACGACATCGTCTTCCTGTCCGTCGGGCGGCTGGTGCGCGAGAAAAGGCTGCGCGAGTTCGTCGAGCTCTGGGCCGAAGTGCTGGCAGAGGAGATGACCAAGCCCAAGATGCGCCTGGTCATCGTGGGCTCCGGGCCCGAAGAGGCCAGCCTCAAGAACGCGGTGGAAAAGCTTGGCGTGGGGGCCAGCGTGCTGCTGGCCGGCCCCAAGGGCGACCTGCTGCCGTATTACCGCGCGGCCGACGTCTTCGTGCTGCCGTCGCTTACCGAGGGGATGTCTAATTCCATGCTGGAAGCCATGGCCTGCGGCGTGGCCATCATGGCCAGCCGCGTGGACGGGGCGAAGGACGCCGTGGTCGAAGGTGAGAGCGGCTGCCTTTTCGACCCGCTCAACCCCGCCGAGATCAAGGCCTGCCTGCGGCGCTATATAGCGGAGCGCAGCATAGCGGGCAAGATGGGCGAGCAGGCCCGCAAGACGGCCGTGGAAAAGTATTCCATGGCGCGCGTGGCCGACGAAGTGCTTAAAATTTACGAAGGGGAATGATAGATCGAGAATCGGGAATCGAGAATCGGGAATCGCAAATGAAAAGTCTTATTAAATTATTCCTGATTCCCGACCCCCGATCCCCGATTCCCGATCGATAATTTATGTGCGGAATCTGCGGCATCTATAATTACGGCTCCGGGGTCCACGTCACGCGCGAGGACCTGAAGGCCATGAACGACCTGCTGGTCCACCGCGGGCCGGACGACGAGGGCTACTACACCCGCGAGACCGCCGGCCTGGCCATGCGCCGCCTCTCCATCATCGACCTCTCCACCGGGAACCAGCCTATCTCGAACGAGGACGGCTCCGTCTGGCTCGTGTTCAACGGCGAGATCTATAATTTCCAGGACCTGCGCGCCGAGCTCCTCATTAAGGGTCACAAGTTCGTCACGAAGTCCGACACCGAGACCATCGTGCACCTCTACGAGGAATACGGCACGGAGTTCCCCAGGCACCTGCGCGGCATGTTCGCCATCGCCATCTGGGATATACGGCGCAAGCGGCTGGTGCTGGCGCGCGACCGCCTGGGAAAGAAGCCGCTGTTCTACGCGCTTACGCCTTACGGCCTCACCTTCGCCTCCGAGCTGCGCGCTCTCCTGGCCGCCAGGGACATCCCGCGCGAGCTGAACCCCGCCGCGATAGACGCTTTCCTCACGCTGCAGTATATTCCCAGCCCGCTGAGCGTTTTCAAGGGCGTGAACAAGCTTGAGCCCGCCTCCGTGCTGGTGTTCGAGGACGGCCGCGCCCGGACGGAAAAATACTGGGACCTGCCGCTCGGTGAGAAGAAGCTGGACGATGTGCCGCTGCCGGAACTGAAGGAGAGGCTCAGCTTCGAGCTGTCCGAGGCGGTGCGCATACGGCTGGTCTCCGACGTGCCGCTCGGGGCCTTCCTGTCCGGCGGCATAGATTCCTCCATTGTGACCGCGCTGATGGCGCGGCATTCGGATAAGCCCGTAAAGACTTTTTCCATCGGTTTCAAGGAAGAGAAGTTCTCCGAGCTGGGCTACGCGCGCCAGGTGGCGCGGATGTACGGCACGAAGCACACGGAATTCACGGTGGAGGCCAAGATGGCCGACGAGCTGGAGCGGCTGGCCCGCAATTACGGCGAGCCCTACGCCGACCCCAGCGCGCTGCCTTCGTATTTCGTCTCGCGCGAAACCCGCCGGGACGTGACGGTGGCCCTCAACGGCGACGGGGGCGACGAGGCCTTCGGCGGCTACCTGCGCTACGCGGCCATGAAGACCGAAGCCCTGGTCTCCGGCGCGCCGGCCTGGCTGAAGTCCGCGGCCCTGCGCGGGATCCGCGACCTGCCGAAGGCGGCCCCGTTCGGCTTCTTCTGGCGGCTGGAGAAATTCCTGAAACTGTCGCTGATGGGCGGCCTGGCGGAAAAATATCTTTCAGCCATGTCCTTCTTCTCGCCGGGCGACCTGGACGGGCTGTACAGCAATGAGTTCATCTCCCTGCTGGGCCCGCAGAAGAATTACGCCGGGCGCTACCTCGCCAAAACTTTCGAGGCTACCGCCGGCGAGGACCTGCTAAACCGGCTGGCCTACTGCGACCTGCACACGTACCTGCCCGAGGGCCTGATGACCAAGATGGACATCGCCTCGATGGCCAACTCCCTGGAGACGCGCTCGCCTTTCCTGGACCATAAAGTGCTGGAGTTCGCTTTCAGGCTGCCGGGGAACCTGAAGCTTAAAGGCCTGGGCGGCACCAAGTGGCTCTTGAAGGAAACGTTCCGGAACATGCTGCCGCCGGAGATCTACGGCCGCGGCAAGATGGGCTTTGGCGTGCCGCTGGGACAATGGTTCCGCGGCGAGCTGAAGGAATACTGGGCGGCGGCCTGTCTTTCGAAAAAGGCGCTTGGCCGCGGCTATTTCAAGAGCGAGGGGTTGTACCGGCTCTGGGACGAGCACCAGGGCGGCAAGCGCGACCACGGCTACAAGCTGTGGGCGCTGCTGATGCTGGAGCTGTGGCACCGCCAGTACGCTGACGATTTTAAGCTCTGATAGTGCCCAGGTATCTATCCGGTGCCTCGCGGACTGACGCGGGGACCGGGTTAGCAAACCCTTCCGTAGGCCGAGGCTTGCATAGCGCCGAGGCCGGAGGATGAGCGAGGCACGGTGTGCCGAGCGCGGTTTGCGGTCCGGTCCCCGTGGCAGTCCGCGGAACGCGTGATATCCAAAATGAAAATAGTATTGATCAATCCTGATATACCCTGGAACGCGGGGAACATAGGGCGCACCTGCGTGGCCACCGGCACGGAGCTGGCTTTCGTCGGGAAGATGGGCTTCGAGATAAACTCCAAAGAGATTCGCCGCTCCGGCCTGGATTACTGGCAGTTCCTGAAATATTCCGTCCATCCCGATTTCGATTCCTTCCTCAAGACCCTGCCGGAGAACCCATCGCTCATCTTCTTTTCCACGCGCGGCGTTAAAGACCACTGGCAGGCGCCCTATAAAGAAGATTCCTGCCTGGTGCTGGGCGCCGAGACCGCCGGCTTCCCCGATTGGATGTATGAAAAATACGCCGAGAGCACCTACCGGATCCCCATGTGGTCCGACCGGGTGCGCTCGCTCAACCTGTCCACGTCCGCCGGCGTCGTGCTTTACGAGGCCCTCAGGCAGACCCGCCGCGCCGCCGCGCCGCGCGAGGGCGCGCTATGATACTCCTGAGCATCTGCATCCCCACCTATAACCGCCACGAATACCTCAAACGGACGCTTTCGGCCGTGACCTCGCAGGCCGCCGCGCTGCCGGATCCGGGCCAGGTGGAGATCGTGGTCTCGGATAACGCCTCCGTAGACGCGACCCCGGAGGTGGTAAAAAGTTTCGCCGGCCCCAATTTCACCGCCAGCAGGAACCCGGCCAACATCGGCGGCTCCAAAAATCTCAACAAGGTCCTGGAGCTGGCGCGCGGCCGGCACTGCTGGCTGATGGGCGACGACGACGAGATCTACCCCGGCGCCGTTAAGAAAGTACTGGAAGCCGTTTCCTCCCATCCCGACGCCGGCCTGTTCTTCATTAACTACAACCGGAAGGCGGACAAAGGGCCGATAATAAGGCTCCCGCACGACATGTATTTCAAGACCGCGGAAGAATACGTCGATTACGGCCTTTCCCATTTCGATATAAACGAATGGGACCCGGCCAAGTTCACCTTCTATACTTCGCTGGTGATCGACCGGGAAAAGTGGCTCGCGGTCCCGGAGAACACCCACCCGGTCATTAACCACGCCTTCAAGATACACGCTTTCCTGCCCGGCCTGCCGGTGTACCTTATCGCCGAGCCGCAGCTTTCGCTCAACGACGCCCCGCTGAAAATAGAAGAAGGGCCGAAAAGCCTGGTCGGCTACTGGGGCGAGATCTACTGGTACATGGGCCGCCGGTACGGCCGCAGGCTGGGCTTCCTGCGCGTCATCCTCCGGGCTTACCTCGCCAATATGAAATTCAAGACCCTGCGCCGCCTGCGCGGCCTCCTCGGGAAAAAATGAAAACCAGCATACTCCTGATCTCCCTGCCCAAAAAACTGCCGCCGTTCTCGCTGCTGTCCCTGGCGTCCTATATCAACGCGAAGACGGAGCACCGGGCCTCCATCCTGGAACTGAGCGGGCTGGCCGACCCCGCCGCGGCCATAGCGGCGCGGCTGAAGGCCGACAAGCCGGGGCTGGTGGGCTTCGGCTGCTTCACCTGCGACTATCCCGAAGTGATGCGCTTCGCGGGTGTCGTCAAAGAGAGTTCCGGCTGCCGCGTAGTGGCCGGCAACGTGCACGCTTCGCTGTATCCCGAGGATTTTATTTTCCCGGGCAGCCCGGTGGATTATGTCGTGGTGGGGGAAGGCGAGGTCACCCTCGCCGAACTCCTGGACCGCCTCGCGGCAGGCGGCGACCCCGCCGGCCTGGCCGGCGTGGCGGCCCTCGCGGACGGCAAAATGCTCGTGGGGGAGAAAAGGCCGCTCATCGCCGACCTCGCCGTACTGCCGCGCCTGGATTACGGGCTGATCCCGATGGAGCCGCATTTTCACCCGGCCAACAGGGCCGTGCCCGGCTTCTCCGCGCGGACGGCTACGGTTTACACTTCCCGCGGCTGTCCTTCCAAATGCGAGTTCTGCGCGGCCAATACCGTGTGGAAATGCAATTCCGGCCCGCCGGTGCGGTTCCGCCCCATAGAAGAGGTCATGGCCGAAGTGCGCGAGCTCAAGGAGAAGTACAAGATCCAGTGCCTGGCTTTCGGCGACGATTCTTTCCTGCTCCGTAAGGACAGGGTGCTCGCCCTCTGCGCGGCCATGAAGGAGCTGGACATGTTCTGGGCGGTGCAGGGGCGGGTGGAGCACATAAGCGCCGAAGTGGTGGCCGCCATGAAGGACGCCGGCTGCGTGATGATAGGTTTCGGCGTCGAATCCGGCTCGGACTCGATACTGGCGCGGATACAGAAAGGGATAAACACCGCGCAGATACGCGGCGCTTTCGCCCTGTGCAAGGCCGGCAGGCTGGCGCGGATGGCCTATATCATGTGCAACCATCCCGGCGAGACCGAAGAGGACGTGAGGCTTACCGTGGAGCTGCTCAGGGAAACCGGTCCCGACGGGATCAACCAGGCGGTGCTGACGCCGTACCCCGGAACGGCCATCTACGAGAAGTACGTCGGAAAAAAACCGGAAAATTACCGGCTTTTCTCCAACATTGGCGCGGAGCTGACCACTTATTTCAAACTTTGCGCGCATGACCTGCCGATGGACCAGGTGCTGGACGCCTACTGGCTGGCCGTGTACGCCTGGCGGCTGCCGGTGAGCCTGACGGCGGTTTTCCGGGAGCCGGGCTATCTCCGCAAAGTGCTTTTTACCGGCTATTTCTCTTCCGTGGCGTCGGTAATCCTGAAGGATACGGCGGTCTGGCTGCGCTACCGCGCGGTGGCCGCCATTCCGTGGCCGGCCAGGTCTTTGCTGCGCTCGTGGAAGCACAGGCTGGAAAAATTATTTTAGGTCGGGCTGCAGGTAGGAATCTTTAGCCTTCCAGAGCCAGGCCAGAAGGAAAACGTAGGTCAGTATGAAAGCCATGGCCGCCCCGCTCACCCGGAAAACGGGGATCAGCAGCAGGCAGGCCGTGAAGTTCACCAGCCCGCCTCCCCACGCCATCAGCCAGGAAAGCCGCGACGCTTTCACCCCTTCCGAATAAACTATCTGGGCCAGCGAGCTGTGCACCAGCATGAGCGTCCCGCAAAGTGCGAAATAGAGCATCAGCGCCGGGCGCAGCTGGTACTGGTGCCTGCCCATCAGCGACAGCACCGCCGCCTGCACGAGGATAAAGAAAATTATCAGCGCCGGGCTGAGGCGGGCCCAGCCTTTCACCGTCATTTCCCAGAGCCGGCGGCGGTTGGTGCTGGCCGAAGCCTTGGGGAACAGCACAGTGCCGATGGCATAGCCAAGGTAGGCCGCGATGCCGATGGTGGCGGTGTTGTAGGCCGCGTACAGGCCCACTTCCTCCGGGGCCAGGAAGGCGTTAAGGATAAGTCCCTGCACGTTCAGCATCAGATAGTAGCCCAGCCCTCCGCCGAAAGAATAGGCGCTGTACTTGACCAGTGCCCGCAGTTTTTCTTTTGCGGGGAAAGAATAGCGCAGCGAGGATGCGAACTTCACCAGCCAGAAAAGTCCCACCCCGCCGAAGCCGGCCACATAGGCGTAAACCATCGTTTCGTAGGTGCGGCCCAAATTGTAGATACCAAGGAAAAACGCGGCGGAGAGGATGGCGCTGAAGGCTATCTCGCTCAGGCCGCGCCTGGAAAATTTCCCGGAGGCTTGCAGGAAGCCGGAGGTGAGCAGGAAGAGCGCCGTGGCCAGCGCGTAGCAGAGCGCCAGCCCGAGCATGTCCGGGGGGATGCCGAGCAGCGCGCTTATTCCCTGCCTGAAGAAGAGGACTGTGCCGGTTGCCGCCAGCGCCAGCGCCAGGAAGATGGCGCCCGCCGCGGTGAAAACGGAATTCCGGTCGCGCTCTTCCACCCCGTAGCGGATCACCGAATTGTTCAGCCCCGCGATTATAAAGGGGGAGATGGCCGCCCCGGCCGAGACCAGCACGTTTATCTTCCCGTACTCGGCGGGGCCCAGCATTTTGCCGGCGGCGATGTTCACCAGGGCGGAAATGACCTTCGCCACCGCGAAGCTCACGCCTATCCAGCTGAGGTGGCGGAGGAACTCCACGCCTCCCTCACCGGGATGTTCCCCGGCGAGGCGGCGGAAGATGGAATGCAGGAGGCTCTGGCCGCCGTCAAAGGGCGGCGCGGGCCGGGCCGCGTCCAACTCCGGGGACGGGGCGAGGAGGCCGGCGAAGAGCGGGGAGCGCAGATGCTCTATTATCTCGTGGCCGTTCACTTCTTCGCGCAGGACCAGCCGCCCGCCGGATTCCTCCAGGGCCAGGTAGGCTTCTCCGTCCTTGTAGCGGGCGTTGTTCTGGCAGACGAACAGCCAGCCTTCCGGGGCCAGGTTGCGGGCGAGGTTGGCCAGGGCGCCGAGCATTTCCTCCGGAGTGAAACCTATGTTGCTCAGCACGTTGGCGCATTTTATCACGTCGGCCTTGCGCGGCAGGGAACCGGTGAAAATATCGAAAGGTATAATTTCGGCGCCGGGAAAAGTCTCCGCTATGAGCGGGTTCAGCGCCTTGATGGTGCCGGCGCTCTCGGGCGCGGTTCCGGCGTCGAGGCCGGCGCAAAGGTAGAAGCCGGGGAGCTTCAGCGACAGCGCGCCGTTCTCGTTGTTGTAGAAGAACCTGGCGGGGCCGCGGTCTTGGTAGCGGAAGCCGGTCTGCCTGTCGGAAAGCAGGATCTGCGCGTCCTTCGCGGAAGACAGCAGGCCGGCGGCGGAAATGCCATCGGACACGCCGGTTTCCACCAGCAGGGCGCCCGGTTTCACTTTTTCCAGCACGGCGCGGTCGGTGAGCGGGCTGCGCCCGGCGGCGGTGGTCTTATAGGCGGAGCCGCTGCGGAAAAGCGTCATGGCGCTGGAGAACAGCCTGGCTTTTTCTTCCAGCGGCAGGCCGGAGGCGCGTATCTCCTCAAGTATATCGGGGGTGAATTTTAGGCGCAGCAATATCAGCGGCCATTTCAGCACGGGGCTGCCGAGCGCCGCCAGGTACAGCCGCAGCAGCGGCAGGCTGTCAAAGCAGGGCCCGCTGCGCAGCATTATCTGTTTTATATCCGGCAGCATCGAGTCTGATTCTAGCAAATGCGAGTTTACCAGCGCCGGCTCCGGCCCATTTCAATACTTTCGCGGGCCAGCGCGTCTTTCCAGATGAAGTAGAAGCTCAGGAAGATCACCGCCGAGCCGGCGGCGAAGATGACGCCGGCCACGCCGGCCGGGTGGGCTATCAGGCCCAGCTCGGCAAGCAGGTAGGCCCAGTCATGCCCGCCGCCCACCAGGGGCAGCGCCTGCCGCACCGCGTCCCCGGCGTAAACGCTGATGTTGAGCAGGCTCTCGCCCAGCCAGAACAGGCAGAGCTGCCAGCTCAGGTTCTGCCCCTGCCGTATGCCGGCCACCACGAAGGCGGCCGGCACCAGCAGCTGGAAGATGGTGCCGCCGGCCACCATGAGGAACCTGGGGAAAATGCCGAACACTACGTGCCCGGCTTCGTGTATGAGCAGGTTGGTGTGGTCGAGGAAAGAAAAATAGTTGGTCTGCCTGAACCATTGCAGGTAGACCAGCGACAGGCCGCCTATCACCAGCAGTCTTACCCACAGGCGGTAGGCCGGGAGCTGCACGGGGTGGGAGGGGGGCGCCGGCAGCGTCAGCTCCGCCGCCCTTTTTCTCATCTTCGCCTCGGCGCGCACCTGCGCCGGGACCAGCAGCTCCTTGGCGCAGACCCCGCACAGTTCGCTGGTGATGTGATTGTCCGCCCCGCAATACGGGCAGTTTATGCGTTCGGGTATTTCCTGTTCGTTTTCCATTATGCCCGGGAGTTCATGCGGGGGTTTTGGTGCGGGCGAACCCGCGTTCCGGGGATCAGTTCTTCACCGCGAAGACCGTAATGATGTCGTGGAGGTTCTTGCGGATCTTAATGTCCTTGAGGGGGCCGCGGCTGAAAAATTCGTAAAGGCGGTAAAGAAAGGACTTCTTGTCTTCCTTGCACAGCCTGAAAAAGATGGTGGCCAGCCGCATGAGGTGGCCGATGAACTTCGCTTTCAGGAAAGTGAAGCCGTTCTTTTCGAGGATGTGCCGCAGGGACTCCCTGTTGAAATAGAACAGGTGCACCGGCGGCACCATGGCGTAGAAACCGGCCCCGGAGGCTTTCGCGAACAGGCAGGAAATGTTGTGCACCTTGATGACGATGAGCCCGCCGGGCTTGAGCATGCCGCGGCAGCGCCGGAGATTCTCGCCGGGGTCCAGGAAGTGGTCGAAAACGTCGAACAGGGTTATCACGTCGAAGTAGTTCGCTTTCGCCGGGTACTGCTCAAAAGTGCCGATAAAGATGTTCTCTCCGATCCGCGCCTTCGCGGCGGCGCCGAACTCCTCCGAGACCTCTATGCCGTGCCGCTCCCACCCTTCCATCAGTTCAAGGAAGAGTCCCGACGAACAGCCGATATCCAGGATCTTTCCTTTGCCGGGCTTTGCCGCGTCCACCTCTTTTTTTACCAGCTCGTTGTAGTAGTTCAGGCAGTCTTTGTTGTCCTCTTCGTAAAAGCGGTTGCCTTCCTGTTCCTGGTAGATGCCGGCCAGGTAATCGACGTTCAGGATCTCGCGGACAAAAACGGCCGTGCAGGCGGCGCATTCCGCCAGGGTATAGCCCTTAACGTTAAATTTATTTCTCAGGTCCGTGCCGCCGCAGACCGGGCAGGCTTTGTAGCTCCCGCCCGCGTGTCCGGCCGGAACCGTTTTTGAGTCGTTCATTTTTATTCCCTGTCGATGCCGCGCTTTCCGGGCGCCTTACCAGCCCGGGTCTTCCAGGAGGTTGCAGCTCCTGCAGACTTCGGGCGGCTCGCAATCCGGGTCCAGCAGCTTTTCGCGCATTTCCACAAGCGTCGGGTGATTGAAAACTGTATCGGGGTCCGCGTCGAAGAGGCAGCTGCCCGGCCCGGCCAGGGGCCGCTCCGTGCCGCAGCAGATACCCATGGTGCCGTGCGCGTCGCGGCAGTTCACGCGCTGCCACAACTGGGGACAGCGTTTCCGGGGTTTCCCGGTATGGACAGGCTCCGGCCAGAGGCAGAAGCCCGGGGCAACCGCCTCTATCCTGCGCTTCAGGTCGAGATAGGCCGGGTTCGACTCCTTGGTTATTTCCGCGGGCCGGGGATCTATGCCCATGGGGCGGTACATCCAGAAGCGCAGGCTTAAAGAGCCGGCGTCGCGCACAAAACGCGCCGTCTCTACTATCTTTTCGGGTTCTTTCTCTATCATGCTGCGCAGCAGCACAAAGCTGTTGTGCACCGGGAAAACCTTGTTCGCCCTGGCCAGGTCCCTCTCCAGCAGCGCCCTGTTGGCTTCGTACAGCGAGACGTTTATCCTGGAGATGCCGGCCTTCTTCAGGCCGGCTATCCTGTCGGCCAGCAGCAGGCCGTTGGTGGAGGTGTTGGTTATGTGGCCGCGCCGCGACAGGAACCTCACGATGTCTTCCAGGTCTTTCACCAGCAGCGGCTCTCCGCCCAGCAGGTCCACGAGAAGGCAGTCGGAAAAAAGCGGGTTGCTGAAGATCCGCCGCATTGTCTTCAGGTCCATCTCTTTGTCGCGCCAGCTTTCCTTGTTGTCCCTGCGCACCTTTGCCTCCGTGCAGTACCCGCAATTGAGGTTGCAGCGGATGGTGACCAGGATCGAGGCGATCTGCGGGGTATACCTGCGGATGGAAGTGACGGCCCTGCGGCTAAGCGCCTTGTATTTAAGGTAGTTGAAAAATTTAGGCGCGGCTTTCAGGGGCCTTATCCGTGAGCCCATTTCCAGGTAATAAGAGAGTTTTGACATTCTGATTTCTGGCAGCTATCCTGTTACGGCTCCTCAGCGCGAATTGCTATTATACCCATAGGCAAGCTGTTTGGCAACTAAAACGGCCGCCCCGGGAAAGAACAGGATAACGAAAAAGCCCCGGGCTGACGGCGCTTATATTTACTTGCGGAATTATTTTATAATACCTGCGGGCGCGGGCGCCCAGGGCTTAAATGACAGAACAACTGGACCTTTCCCGGATGCGCAGGATACTGGTGGTGAACTCGCGTTCCGGCCCGGCGAAGCTTGCCGGGCAGGTGATGTGGGGCGCCTGGGCCGTGGCCAGCTACCTGAAGACCGCCGTGCAGGACGCGGACGTTATCTACCTCGACGAGAACAACGAGGACGATTTCCAGGAAAAATTCAGGAGCGCCGTGAAGGACCGCGACACCGTCGGCTTCTCCGTCACGTCCATGCAGATAAAGTATACGCTGCCGCTGATCCGCTATATAAAGGAAAAACACCCCGGCGTGCGCGTGATAACCGGCGGCGTGCACCACATACTTTTCCCGGAGCAGCCCGCCGGCGCCCTTATCGACGAGGCCGTGCCGTACGAGCTGCCGCGCGCCAACTTCCTCTACGAGTTCCTGCCGGAGAAAGTGCGCGGGACCTACCGCCGCGAGCGCGCCCAGGTGCTTACGGGCTTTAACTGTTCTTTTAAATGCTCGTTCTGCGTCAACAGCGTGCGCAACTGCCGCTACGAGCCCCGGTCCATCCCCGAGATACTGGCGGATATCGACTACGTCGTGAAGGAATTCAGCCCGCCCAGGATCTATTTCCGTGACGAGGATTTCTTCTTCGACATCGCCAAGGCGAAAGCCGTAATAGCGCATATCCTCGAAAAGGGCTACCGGTTCAAGTGGGAGGCCACCTCCCGCGTGACCAATTTTACGGAACTGAAGATAAACGACGCGCTGCTCGATGAGATGCGCCGGGCCGGCTGCGTGGAGGTGCGCTTCGGCGTGGAGAGCGGCTCGCAGAAGACCCTCAACTACCTGCGCAAAGGCCAGACGGTGGCGCAGATAAAGCGCGCGGTGACGCAGTGCGTGAAGTACGGCATAAGCGCCAACTGCTCGTTCATAACCGGCCTGCCCGGCGAGACCGCGGCCGACAGGGAAGAAACCTTCCGGCTTATCTCCGAACTGCATGAGCTGGGACCGCTGGTGGTGATACTCGGACCGCAGGTGTACCGGCCCTACCCCGGCGGGACCATCTACGAGGAAGTAAAGAAATACGGCCTGAAATTCCCGGCCTCCTTCGAGGAATGGGAGAATTTCTACGACAACAACCCCACCGGTTCCGTTTTCGACGAGAACCCCAGCTACCCCTGGCTTACCGCCGGCGAGAACAAGCGCCTGCCCCGGGCCTGGGAAGTGGTGCATTACGGCCTCAACTGGAGTTCCTCTTCTAATCCCGTAAAGAAGTTAATAGGGTTCTGGTTCAAGCACGCGCACTGGAACCTGCGCTGGTTCGGCGGCCCGGACCTGGCGCTGTTCATGTTCATCCGCAAAAAACTCCTCAGGTCCGGCATCTAGCCGCCGGACCCGGCCGCGGCCATTCCGGAGCAAAATCCCGTTCAAGAAGCGCCCCCCCATTTATAAACGCGTTTAAAAGTGGTTAAATATAGCCATATGCTGAAAAAACTCGTTGAATCCCTCATCGGCTCCAAGAGCGAGCGCGCCCTGAAGACCGTGCAGCCCGTGGTCGACCGGATAAACGCGCTCGAAGAAGAAATTTCAAAGTTCAGCGACGAGCAGCTCAAAGCGAAAACGCCCGAGTTCAAAGAGCGGCTCGCCAAAGGCGAGAGCCTCGACGATATCCTGCCCGAGGCCTTCGCCTGCGTGCGCGAAGCGTCCAAGCGCGTGCTGAAGATGCGCCATTACGACGTGCAGCTCATCGGCGGCCTGGTGCTGCACCGCGGTAAGATAGCCGAGATGCGCACCGGCGAGGGCAAGACCCTGGTCTCCACCCTGCCCGCCTATCTTAACGCCCTCACCGGCCACGGCGTGCACGTGGTGACCGTCAACGACTACCTGGCCAAGCGCGACAGCCTCTGGATGGGGCCCGTGCACGAATTCCTCGGCCTCACCGTCGGCTTCATCCAGCACGACATGAAGAACGAGGACCGCCGCGTGATGTACAACCGCGACATCACCTATATCACCAATAACGAAGTCGGGTTCGACTACCTGCGCGACAACATGGTGATGGACAAGTCCGAGCGCGTGATGCGCGAGCGCAATTTCGCCGTGGTCGACGAAGTGGACTCCATCCTGGTGGACGAGGCCCGCACGCCGCTCATCATCTCCGGCCCCGCCGAGGAATCCACCGACAAGTATTACCTGGTCAACCGCGTGATCCCGCTACTCACCCCGCGCTTTATCACCGAGAAGGAAGAGATAGAGGCCAAGCGCGACGAGGTGGACCTGGGCAAGGGCTACGACGCCATCATCGACGAGAAGAGCCACACCGCGACGATGACCGAAGAGGGCGTGCACAAGGCCGAGAAGATCCTGGGCGTGGGCAACATCTACGACGACGTCAGCTCCGAGTGGGCGCACCACCTTACGCAGGGCCTGCGCGCCTACCATCTGTTCCGCAAGGACGTGGAGTACGTGGTCAAGGATGGCGAGATCATCATCGTCGACGAGTTCACCGGCCGCCTGATGCCGGGGCGCCGCTGGTCCGACGGGCTGCACCAGGCCATCGAGGCCAAAGAGAACATGCGGATCAAAGAGGAGAACCAGACCCTCGCCACGATCACGTTCCAGAACTACTTTAAGCTCTACAACAAGCTTTCCGGCATGACCGGCACGGCCATGACCGAGTCGGACGAGTTCTGGGAGATCTATAAGCTGGAAGTGGTGGAGATCCCGCCGAACCGGCCGCTGGTGCGCAGGGATTCCCCCGACCGCATCTACCGCACCGAGCGCGAAAAGAACAACGCCATCGTGATGGAAATAGAAGAGCGCTGGCGCAAAGGCCAGCCCATGCTGGTCGGCACCCGCTCGATAGAAAAATCCGAGAAGCTGGCCACGATGCTGCGCGTGAAGGGCATCCCGCACCAGGTGCTGAACGCCAAATATCACGAGATGGAAGCGCAGATCATCTCGCAGGCCGGCCGCAAGGGGCAGGTCACCATCGCCACCAATATGGCCGGCCGCGGCACGGACATCGTGCTGGGCGGCAACCCCGCCGAGCCCGGCGAGCAGGAATACGTCAACGGCGCCGGCGGCCTGTGCGTGATGGGCACCGAGCGGCACGAGAGCCGCCGTATCGACAACCAGCTGCGCGGCCGCTGCGCGCGCCAGGGCGACCCCGGCTCTTCGGTTTTTTACGTGTCGCTCGAAGACGAACTGATGCGCCTGTTCGGCAGCGAGCGCATTTCCGCCATCATGGAAAAGCTGGGCATGGAAGAGGGCGAGGTGATCGAATCCGCACTGGTCAGCCGCCAGATAGAAGGCGCCCAGAAGCGCGTGGAAGGCATGAACTTCGACGCCCGCAAGCAGCTGCTGGATTACGACAATGTGATGAACAAGCAGCGCATGGCAATCTACGAGCTGCGCAATATCATCCTGGACGGCGCCGAAGTGGTGGACCGTATCAAGAAGATGATCCGCGAGTCGGTGATGGAACAGCTGGACCTGAACGCCCCGGCGGAGCAGCCGGCTTCCCTGTGGAACATGGAAGTGCTCAACGTCTATCTTAAAAAGACCTTCGGCTTCGACCTGGCCTACACCGCCGACGAGCTGCACGGCCTGATACGGCCCGTGCTCGAGGAAGAGGTGTTCAAGCGCGTGGACGCCGCCTACGACGGGCGGGTGAAGGATTTTACCGAGCGCAACGTGGATTTCACCGAACTGCAGCGCATCCTGCTCCTGCAGATCATGGACCATATCTGGAAGAACCACCTGTACGACCTGGACCACCTCAAGAAGGGCGTGGGCCTGCGCGCCTACGGCCAGAAGGACCCGCTGATAGAGTACCAGAAGGAGTCCTACGCGCTGTTCGAGACGATGCTGGCGCGCGTGCGCGACCAGATGGTGGAATACGTTTTCCGCGTGCAGCTGCCGCCGCGCCCAGTGGCGCGCCCCGCGGCCGCCGAGCCGGGCCGGGAGCCTGAGCAGCCGCCGCAGCGGGCCAGGCAGGAGGAGCCGAAGCAGGCCCCCAGGCCTTTGGCCGCCAAGGTGGGGCGCAACGACCCCTGTCCCTGCGGTTCCGGGAAGAAATACAAGAAGTGCCACGGCGCGGTGTAGGTCGGCCAGGGGGGGACGCAAACTCTGGGTTCGGGACGGACCGCCTGTGGCCTCTGCAAACCCGGAAGAGGAACCCCTTACGTGGGTTCCCCCCGCCTTTCGGAAATTATGGCGGGGCCCCCTTCCTGCAACGGGTTTGCTGAGGCCACAGGCGGCCCTTCCCTCCAATAGTCGGCTATGCAAGTGATGGCAAAGAAAATTCTCCCGGCGCTTGTGCCGCTGCTGACCGCGGCGCTGCTGATCCTGAGTTATCCCAAGTTCGACCAGGGCTGGCTGGCCTGGTTCGCCCTGGCGCCGCTGGCCTGGCATATCCTCAATTCCAAAACGCTCAAGGCCGCGCTGTTCGGCGGCTTCGGCGCCGGCTTTCTTTTCTACCTCGGGCTGCTGTACTGGATCTATCCCACCATGCGCGCCGGCGGCGTGGAGCCGGCGGTGTCCGCTCTCGGGCTGGTGCTCTTGGCGGCGCTCATGGCCCTGGAGTTCGTCCTGGCCTGCGGCTTCGGCTTCTGCCTTAAAAAATGCGGCGGCGCCGCTTTCCCCTACGTGTTCGCTTCCGGCTGGGCCCTGATGGAATGGGGCAAGGCCATGCTAAGCCTGAAGGGGATCTGGTTCTCCTGGTTCCTGCTGGGCTATACGCAGTGGCGCTATACCGAGCTTATACAGGTGGTGTCCCTGACCGGGCCTTACGGGCTCAGTTGGGCCGTCTGTTTCACGGGGGCGCTGATAGGCGCGCTGGCCTACCGCCGCGTAAAACCGCTGCGGAACGCGGCTGCGCTGGCGCCGGCTTTTCTTGTGGTGTGCGGGCTGTGGTTCTACGGCAAATCCGTGATCCCGGCCGCCGCTCCGGAGGGCAAGGTCCTTAAGGCCGCGCTCCTGCAGCCGTCCATCGACCTTTACAAAAAGTGGGATGCCGTTTACGCCGCGGAGATAGAAGCGACGCTGGAAGGCCTGGTTAAGGGCGCGGGCAAGCCGGACCTGGTGGTCTGGCCGGAGAACGCGCTGCCGGGCTGGATAGAGGACAAGCATTACGGGGACTGGCTCTCCAGGCTGGCGCGCGAGTCGGGGGCGCAGCACCTGGTCGGGTCGGTCTCCCGCGGCGACGGCAGGCGGGTGGCCGCGTTCCTGATAGAGCCCACCGGCCTGCAGGGCGGGGATTACTACAAGCGCGAGCTGGTGCCTTTCGGCGAGTATGTCCCTTTGCGCGGCTTGCTCGGCAAGTTCATAGAGCCGGTGGCGGCGCTGGGCGAATTCGACCCGGGCGGGCTGAAGCAGCCGTTCATGAACATAAAAGGCCTCAAGGTGGCGCCCGTCATCTGTTACGAATCCATCTTCCCTTACCTTTTCCGCTACGACGCCGCGCGCGACGCGCAGCTCTTCGTGAACATCACCAACGACGGCTGGTACCTGGACACCGCGGCGCCCGCCCAGCACCTGGTGGCCAATATTTTCAGGGCCGTAGAGACCCGCCGCCCGGTGCTGCGCGCGGCCAATAACGGTATCTCGGCCTCTATTGATCCTTACGGGCGGGTGAATAAAAGGCTGGAGCTTAACGCTGTGGGCGTGCTCGAGGCCGAGGTGGTAATAGACGAGCGGGCGCAGCAGAGCGCTTATGTGCGCAACGGCGATCTGTTCATCTACGCCTGCTGCATGCTCTGCGCCGCCTTCCTGCTGGCCGTTCTGCTTTGATCCCCTCCTTACTTTAACGCGCCGCCCGCCCCGAAAGTGACAATGGATACAGGGTATGGCGAAATAAAGATATTTCTGCTAACCTATCCGCAGGGGAAGGGTTAACTGCCACTTGCTTGGATTCATGCCCCGCTTTGGGTAAGCGGGACAATCCCTTGATAGAGCCGGCTTTTTTTAAAGCCGCTGCATATCCGTTTTCCCGGGGTTCGCCCGCGGGAAAGGGGGGGGCGTATGAGGTTTTTACATATAGCGCCGGCGCTTTGCGCCTGCGCGTTCCTTGCCGCGGCCGGTTCCGCGGAAACAATATTCCTTAAGAACGGGCTGAAGGTGGAAGCCGCAGAAATAGTTCCGCTCGGTACGGTGCTCCGGGCCAAGCGGGACCTGCCCAGGGAGAAGAACAAGGACCTGCTGCCCGGAGAGAACGCGCCGGCCTCGAAAAAAGAGTCCTGGACCGAAATACGGATGCAGGACCTGACCCGGGAACAGGCTGAAAGGTACTTCGGCCAGGGAGACGGGAAATATCTCCGCTTCGAGACGTACAATGTGGGCAGCGCGCTGGAATATGTCTATTATGTCAACGGGGTATACGCCGGCAGCAGGGTGGTGGACCTGGACGGCTGGCTGCAGCGTTCCGCCGGCCGTATCCCGGACGGCGTTTATCGCGAATTTTATCCGGACAATACGGTCGCGAAAGAAAAAGTCATGGCCGGCGGCCGGCAGAAGGGATTGTTCCGGACCTACTTTAACGGGGGCGGCCTGCAGAGCGAGACCGGGTACCTGGACGATAAGCCGCACGGGACGAGGAAGCTGTACGATAAAGAGGGGAATTTAATAAGCAGCGAAAAGTATGTCTCCGGGCGGCTGGTCATGGATGAAGCCGGCAAGCGCCCGGCGCAAGGGGAAAGCCGCCCAAAAAGCTGACCTCCGTTCCGGGGGCAATTTTGTTATCATAGCGGGAGCGCGCGGCGGCGCCGGCTATGGGCATTAAAATAATTTTCTCTCCGAAATACACCGCGCGCGTGCCAGGGCACGTGTTCCGCGCCGATAAGTTCGAAGCCGCGCTGAACCTGCTGCTGGCGGAAAAGGTCTTCTCCAGGAAAGATATCGTCGAGCCGGCCCGGCCTTCCCGCGCGGACCTGGAGCTGGCGCATACCCGCGCCTGGGCGCGCAGGAACCTGGAATTCAAGTTCGCGCCGGCCGATTCGGCCAGGGCGGAAATAAAGCTAACCAGGTCCGTGGCCGAAGCCCATCTTCTGAACACGGGCGGCACTATCAAAGCCGCCGAGCTGGCGCTGGAAACCGGGCTGGGGCTCAACTGCGGCGGCGGTTCCCACCACGCCTTCCCGGACCACGGTGAGGGCTTCTGTCTTATCAACGATATGGCCGTGGCCGTTAAAAAGTTGCAGAAAAGCGGCCGGATACGCCGCGCTCTGATAATAGACCTGGACGCCCACCAGGGCAACGGCACCGCCGCCATCTTCCGCGGGGACAGGCGCGTTTTTACCTTCTCTATGCATAATGACGCCATTTACCCGGAAAACAAGGAAAAAAGCTCCCTGGATATCCCGCTGCGGCCGGGCTGTCGCGACGGGGAATACCTGGCGCTGCTGCGGGCCGGGCTGCCCCGCGCCTTTGAAAGGGCCAGGCCGGACCTGGCGGTGTTCGTGGCCGGGGCCGACGTGTACAGGGGCGATATGCTGGGTGGTTTGAAGCTGACGCTGGGTGGCATTGAAAAGCGCGACTCTTTCGTCCTTTCCGAATGCCGGCGCCGCGGGGTGCCGGTGGCCGTGGTCCTGAGCGGCGGCTATGCCAAAAATTTCCGGGATACGGTCCGCATCCATGCGGCCACCCTTAAAACCGCCGTCCGCGAGTACTCCCGCGCTGGAAAATAGAACCCCGCCCGAGCCATGGTCCGGGACCTTGGCCAGGCCCCTTTTTTTTAAATAAAAAGACAAGTCTTAAGGGCCCAATTGGCGTAGGTACAGGGCCCACGCGCGGGACCACTTAGCCGGCCGGTTCTGGGCCTCTCTATTTTTATGAAAAATAGTTTTCCGCGCTCTGGTAGGCCCTTCTCCTATGAAGCCTTGACAAGTCCATGGGCCTTAAGGCCCAAAACGCAATGGGCCTACTGGACTGAAAAGACCTGGGTCCTTTGTCCTTGATGTTCATCAATATTCCTCTTAAACTATGAATGTAGGTTTTCAAGAGAGAGCCACAGACCAAAAGCAGCACGGGAGGAAGTAATGTTGAGAAAGATCGCCGCAGTGTTCACGATACTCGCTACAGTTTCTACCCTGGTGTCGGCCGCCGTAACCTTCGACACCCCCAATAAAACCACCATCCAGCAGGAAATCTCGGCCCTTGAGCTGAGCATTCCGGCCGCGCCCGCCCCTGAAAAGGCTTCCGGCAAGGTTGATAAGGAATGGACCATAATGGTTTTCATCAATGCCAAGAACAACCTGGAAAAATACGGGATGTTGGACATGAACGAGATGGAAATGGTCGGTTCCACCGACAAAGTGAACGTGGTCACGGAGCTCGGCCGCATAAACGGCTATGACAGCTCCGATGGCAACTGGATCTCCTCCCGCCGCTACCTGGTGAAGAAAGACGCCAATATGTCCAAGATCGTCTCCCCCATCGTGCAGGAACTGGGCAAAGTGGACATGGGCGACTATAATCACCTTATAGACTTCGTCAACTGGGCCAAGACCAACTACCCGGCCAAGAAATACATGCTGATAGTCTGGAACCACGGTTCCGGCTGGGACAAAGGCGGCCGCCAGCGCATCGAAAAGGGCATTTCCTATGACGATGAGACCGGAAACCACATAACCACCCCCCAGCTCGGTATGGCCCTTAAAGCCATGGGCAAAATAGACGTGTACGGCTCCGACGCCTGCCTGATGCAGATGCCGGAAGTCATATACGAGATAAAGGATAACGTTACTTATGTGGTGGGTTCCGAAGAAACCGAACCCGGTGACGGCTATACCTATAATACCTTCCTTGCCCCCGTTGTTGCCAAGCCCACCATGGGCGCGGAAGAGCTGGGAAAAGTGACCGTGAACGCTTACGCTGACCATTACAATGGCCAGGACCATACCCAGAGCCTTGTAAAGGTAGCCGCGATGCCCCAGTTCCTCACCCTGATGAACGGCTTCGCGGAAGCGATGATGGCCGCCGGCGACAAAGCCGTGGTGAAGACCGCCATCTCCAACGCGCAGAGCTATGCCGTCAGCGACAACCACGACATCGCGCACTTCGCCCAGCTTATGGCCGCCTCCACCAAGGACGCGAACGTAAAAGCGAAGGCCGAAGCCGTCAACAGCTACATAAAGAACACGCTGGTGGTGGTCAACCGCCAGTACAACTACAATGATTCCTACGGCATAGCCGGTTATATGCCCGGGTATTATTACAACAGCGATTACAACTCCATCGCCTGGGCCGCCGCGTCCAAGTGGGACGAGTTCATCGGCTGGTACCTGAAGAAAGACCAGGAATAAGCTTAATAATAAGTAATAAGGAAGGGCCGGCTGCGAAGCCGGCCCTTCTTCGTTGTATAGGTCCTTTGGGTAAGGCAGGGCCTGGGCCGCCTGTACCTTGCCATAAACCTATAGGAAGGTACACTATATGTATGAAAGGCAATACTAATAAGGCGTCGGAGGTAATTATGCGCAAAATATCCCTGTCAGCGCTGGCGTTGGCCATGTTCTCGTCCGTGGCGGCCGCGGAAGTAGATTTCGACAAGGGGGGCTTCGACCTGAACAAGGAGCTCGCCAAACAGAGCGCGCCGCAGGCCTCCGCCCCGGCCCCTGTTGATAAAGGAATTTTCGATTGGCTTTTCGGCAAGAAGCCCGAGGCCGCCAAGGCCCCGGCTGAGTGGACCATAATGGTCTTCGGCAACGGCAAGAACGATCTGGAACCCTTCCTGATGAAGGACCTCAACGAGATGGAGAAGATCGGCTCCACCGACAAGGTCAATATTATAGTGGAAGCCGGCCGCATCGCGGGCTACGATTCCTCGGACGGCGACTGGAAGGGCGTGCGCCGCTACCGCATGACCAAGGACAGCGACACCAATAAAGTTTCCTCCAAGGTCCTGGCCGACCTGGGCCAGGTGGACATGGGCGCCTACCAGAGCGTCATCGACTTCGCCAAGTGGGCCAAGACCACCTACCCCGCCAAGAAGTACATGCTGATCTACTGGAACCACGGCTCCGGCTGGACCAAGCACGGCGAGCCCCGCATCACCAAGGGCATTTCCTACGATGAGCAGAGCGGCAACCATATTAACACCCCCCAGATGGGCCTGATCATGAAGGCGCTTGGCAAGACCGACGTGGTCGGCACCGACGCCTGCCTGATGCAGATGGCCGAGGTGGACTACGAGATCAAGGATTCCGTGGATTACATCGTGGCCTCCGAGGAGACCGAGCCCGGCGACGGCTATACCTATGACCTGTTCCTGGGTCCCGTGGTCAAGAACCCCGCGATGAGCGCCATGGAACTGGGCAAGGCCGCCGTGAACGGCTACGCCAACCATTACGACGGCATCGACCAGGGCTACACGCAGAGCCTGGTGAAAGCCTCCGCAGTGGGCGGCCTGGTGCAGCTGACCGACGCCTTCGGCGCGGCCGTGATGGCCGCGGGCGAAAAGCAGCTGGCCAAGACCTCCCGCAACGCCGCCATCAACTTCGCGATGGACGAGAACCGCGACCTCTACGACTTCACCCGCCGCGTGGTGGAGGGCAGTCAGAACGCCGATGTGAAGGCCAAGGGCCAGGCCCTGATGACCTACATCACCGGCACGCTGGTCATCCACAACCGCACCCGCGACGACAAGGGCGGCTACTGGAGCGGCCCCAAGGCCTACACCCTGGCCAAAGGCATAGCGGCCTACTTCCCCAAAGCCGCCCTGGGCGCCGGCTACGCCGACCTGCAGTGGGCCAACGTTTCCAAGTGGGACGAATTCACCCTCTGGCTGAACCAGAATTAACAGGGAAACCGGGAAAGAACGGGGCCGTAAAGACGGCCCCGTTTTTTTACGTTTTCAGGCTATTTTTCATTGGAAAATCCGGAAAAATAAGCCGTCTATTTTTGGTATAATATAGATGAAGTGACAGACAGGGAGGGAACCTTAATGAAAAGAGTAATTTTAGCGGCCGCCTGCGGCCTTTTCGCGGCCGGGACCTGCGCCGCCCAGAATATGGATTTCAGCTCCGCTGATTTCACCAGGCAGCTGACAGTTCTGCCCATAGCCGCCCAGGCCGCCGCGGCCAAGACCCAGGTCTCCGCCCCGGTCAAGTACAAAGCCGCGCGCTATGTGCAGGTTTCCGGCTACGTCAGCCTTAACGGCAACGGCTTCATGCCGACTAACGGCGGCTTCACTTCCGTGACGCTCAACGGCTGGGGTACCTTCCGCGACAGCACCGGCAAGGTCACCAGCAACAATACCTACCTCAACGTCAACGCGTCCATGTGGGTCTACCCCAACCAGCACGTCTTTCAGTCCGTTCATCCCAACGTTTACGTCCAGTTCTACAAGGACGGCAAGCTGATCGGCTCCACCAGCATGAACGGCAGCATCTCGGTGTCCGGCTGGCCGGGCTCCTCCAGCTTCTTCTCGCTCAGCGGCTCCGGCTACCTCAGCGGCAGCATCTACGTGCAGGACGAGGAATAGCCGTCCCCGCGGTACAAGAAAGAAGGGCGGCTTTAAGGGCCGCCCTTTTTCACAATATGAGAACCCTTGAAGGAAAGACCCTTTCGGCTGAAATACTGGCCTCCCTGGCGCCCCGCATAGCGGGCGTACGCGAGAGGCTGGGCCGCGCCCCGTCGCTGGCCATAATCAATTATTTCGCGGACTCGCCTTCCGCAGTATACGTGAAGCGCAAGATCGCCGCCTGCGAGAAGCTCGGCATAACCGTGAAGCTTTTTGCCCCGGACGCCGCGGAAGGGTATGAAGCCTTCAAGGCGCTGCTGGCGAAGCTGGGCGCGGACCCCGCCTACGACGCCATCATGCTGGAGCGGCCCCTGCCCGACGGCTTCGAGACCAGGGAGACCTGGGACGCGCTGCCCGCCGCCAAGGACGTGGACGGGCTTTCCTCCCTCAATATGGGCCGCCTGTTCATAGCCAGGAAATTCTCCGAGATAGAGGATGGCGGCTTCTTCCTGCCCTGCACGGCGCTGGCTGTGATACGGCTGCTCAGGCATCACGGTTTCGACGTGGCGGGCAAGAACATCGCGGTGGCCGGCCGTTCGGCCGTGGTGGGCCGCCCGCTGGCGCATATGCTGACCGCCCTCGACGCCACCGTTACGCTCTGCCACACCCGCACCCGGGACATCGCCGCCGTGTTCAAGGCCGCCGACCTGGTGATGCTGGCCGTCGGCAAGGCCAAGTGGGTGAAGAAAGAAATGCTGGCCCCCGGCGCCGTGGTGGTAGACGTGGGCACCAATTTCGACGAGAACGGCCGTATGTGCGGCGACGCTGATTTCGAGGACATCAAAGACGCGGCCGCGGCGGTTACGCCCGTGCCGGGCGGGGTGGGGCCGGTCACGCTGGCCTGCCTGCTGGAGGCCGCGGTGAAGGCCGCGGAACTCGCCCCCAGGACCGAAAAGGGAGGAATAATACTTACATGAAAACAAACCTGAACCTTTTGTTCGCCGTAGTTCTCTGCGCGGCGCTCAGCCTGCCGGCTTTTGCCCAGGAAGAGGACCCCGCGGCCATGATGCCCGAAGAAGGGCAGACGCAGGAGGGCGCGCAGTCGGCCGCCGACGAGGCGCCCGCCCCCAAACCCAAGGCCAAGAAGGCCGCCGCCAAAAAGAAGAAAAAAAAGAAACCGGCGCCGGTCTCCGAATATAAATTCATGGCCGAGAGCAATACGCCCACGTACAAGTTCGACAAGAAAGCCGATCCCATCGTAAAAAAGTCCAAGAAGAAAAAAACCGCCGCGAAAACCGAGTACGATGCCGACGGTAAACCCATCCCCAAACTGAAAAAGGTCAAATCCTTCAGCGAACAGGACCAGCCGGAGGGGCCGGCGGGCGCCAATCCGCTGGCCGGCATGAACATCCCCGGCATGGGCGGCAAATAATGGCGGACCTGCTGGTAAAACTTTACGACCTGCCCCCGTCGGCGCCGGTGCTCGAGAAGCTCCGCGCCGCCGGCGTGGACGAGGCCGACCGCACCGGCTGGGTGGGCAAGGCCCAGCCGCGATGAGGCCCTCCGCGGGCTGGTATAAAAATTTCTTCAAGAACTCTTTCTATAACCCGGCCTCACCGGCCGCGGTGAAAAAAGCCCCCGACGAGGCGCGCTTCGTCCTGAAGCAGCTCGGCCTGTGCCGAGGCGAAGCCCTGCTGGACCTGTGCTGCGGCCCGGGGCGCCACGCCGTGGAATTCGCCGGGAAGGGCCTGAACGTTACCGGTTTCGATTTCTCCGCCGAGTACCTGCGCGAGGCCGCGGCGCGCGCGAAAAAGAAAAAGGTAAGCCTGCGCCTCGTGCGCGGCGACATGCGCGCCCTGAAATTCAGGGAAGAATTCGACGCGGCCGTGAACCTGTTCACCAGCTTCGGCTATTTCCTGAATTTCTCCGACGACCTGAAGACGCTCAAGGGCGCGGCGCGCGCGCTTAAGCCAGGCGGGCTTTTTCTTATAGACATCGTCAACGGGGAGTGCGTGCGCAAGGGGTTCGTGCCGCGCAACTGGTGGGACATGGGCGACCATTACCACCTGGAAGAGCTGGAGCTGACCAGGGACGGCGCCTTCAACACCTGGACCAAGATCATGAAGCGCACCGGCAAAGCGCAGACCAAAAGTTTTTTCAGCCGCCTTTACACCCGCGAGCGCCTGGGCGCCGCGCTTGAGAAAGCCGGCCTCAAGCCCCTCAAATTCTGGGGCGGCTTTAAAGGCCAGCCCCTCTCCGAAGACAGTATCCGCCTTATCGTACTGGCCAAAAAGACTTAGGGGACGCTGGTAAGTATTTAAGTTTTTATCAACTGCCCAGTAATTGTTAGTAATAATTTAAATACTTACCAGCGTCCCCTGCAATATGCCAAAAAAAAACAGCACGCCGCAGCAGCTCATGGAACTTAAGCCCATAGGGATACTGGAATCCTGCTTCCAGGAGAAGTTCGGCACGCCGCGGCAGCCGGGCCTGGTGCCCGGCGCGCAGTCGAAGCTCCGCATTCTCCCGCAGTACGCCCCCGCGCATTCTCTTGACGGGCTGTCCGGCTTCAGCCATGTGTGGCTGCTGTGCTGGTTCCACATGAGCACCAGCAAGACCTTCCTGCCCAAGATCCACCCGCCGCGCCTCAAGGGCCGCAAGGTGGGCGTGTTCGCCTCGCGCTCGCCGCACCGGCCCAACCCCATAGGGCTGTCGCTGGCCAGGCTGGAGCGCGTGGAGGGGGACACCGTCTATCTTTCCGGCGCCGACCTTATTAACGGCACGCCCATACTGGATATCAAGCCGTACCTGCCCGACTACGACGCCGCGGCCGGCGCGCGCGCCGGCTGGGCGGAACAGAACGCTTTCCCGGAGCTGGAGGTGGAGTTCTCGCCGCAGGGCCGGGCGGACGTGGAGAGGGTAGAGTCAGCCGGCTACGCCGGCTTCGGCCGCCTCGTCGCGGATACCCTCCGCCACGACCCGCGCAATTCGCGCGACAAGGCGCAGATGAAGGAAGGCTTCGACATGGGCTTTTTCCTGGCCAGCCACGACGTGCATTTTTCGGTGAAGGGCAGCGTTGCCACGGTGCTGCGCGTAGAGAGCGGCGCCAAATTCGAAAAGAAGTTCCGCCGCGAAAAAAGCTAGGGCGCCGAAGCAGGGGAGAAGAAGCGGCGATAAGCGGGAGGCGAAGGTCCTTTGAATAAATTTATCCTCACGACCGCGGCGGCGCTCTGTCTGCTGCCGGCCCTGCGGGGCCCGGCGGCGGCGGAAGCGCTCTGCTACAAGGCGACCGCGCAGATGTGGGACGCGGCCGCGGGGCGCGCCGCGCCCGTTTCGGCGGAAGTCCTCGTCCGCCTGCGCCGGGCCTTCGCCCTGTGGGAGGAGGCTTCCGGCGGCGCGCTGACCCTGCGCGACTCGGGCCTTTCAGCGCCCGGCTATGACGGCCTCACGTCCGTTCCTTATGACGGCTGCGTGCACGCGGTGCTCTACGGCGCGCGGAATTTCCACGGCGAACTGGCGCACGGCTCTTTTAACGGCGCTATTCCCGGCCGCTACAAGCGGGGGTATTTCTTCGTCAGCCGCAGTCCCTCCGCCATGGACGCCGCCACGCTGATACACGAGATAGGCCATACGCTGGGCCTGGGGCACTCGGCAACGCCGGCTTCTGTGATGTTCAGCGGGCCCCGGGCCTGGGGGCGCGGCGAGCCTGCCGGGCTCCCGGCACAGGACGCCGCCGATCTGCGCGCGCTCTGGGCGCCCGAGGGGCTTAAACCTTATTCTATTTCCGGGGTGATAGAGACCGCCCGGGAGCATCCCGTGGCTTTCGTGTTCGCGGTGGACGCGCGCAGCGGCCGCGCTTACTCGGCCCGCGCGGACCACATGGGCCGGTTCTCCCTGGCCGTACCCGAGCCGGGAGAGTACAAGCTTGCTTCCAAGGCGGCGGAGGTCTCTATGGACCTGCTGCCCCAGGCGCGCGCCGGCATGAGTTCCTCCTGGTACGTTTCCGAAGGGCAAAATGCCGCCGAGCAGGCGCGCGGGGCTGTGTTCGCCCTTTCCCCGGCTTCGCCCGCCGTCAAAGGCCTGCGCGTGAAGACCCTGGACGAGCCCGCGCCTTTCGCTCTTACGAGCGCCGCCGCGGAGGGCCGCGCGGACCTCTCCTCGCTGAGACCGGGGGACGAGGCGGTGATCTCGTTCCCGGAAGCGGGAGGCAAGCTCGCTTCGGCGGCCGCCTGCGGCTCGGCGCCGGACTATCACCTTTACCCGCTGCCGGCCGGCGGCGGGGGCCGCTTCCGGCTGAAGATCTTCAAACGGGCTGGCCCCGGCGAGCGCCTTATCTGCGCCCGCGATCGCGCCGGGAAAATAGTGCTGGGCCTGGTGGGGATACAGGTGTTAAAGGCGAAGGAGTGAAAATGAATAACTTTTTGCGCGCGCTGGCGTTCTGCGCCGTCCTGCAGCTTTTCCCGGCGCCGGCCGGGGCGATGGAGCCTTTTGATGTCCGCCCGCCGATGCTTAACTTATCATTCGATAACGGCTTCGACGACGAAGGCCCGTTCGGTTTCAAGGCGAAGCCCTCGGGAGACGAGGTCAGGCTGGTGCCGGCCCGCGCGGGCAAGGCGCTGTTCATCGGCGGCACCAAGGACTGGCTCGAGATCCCGCTGAGCAGCGCGGTCTCCCTCGGCGGCGGTTTCACGCTGGAACTTCTGGTAAAGAGGGACGACTGGACCAATCCCTACAAGGGCGGGTCCGGCTGGCAGACCGTGGCCGCCCTCACCACCGGCGCTTCTCTTTCCATCACCGCGCCGGGCTGCCCGCTGCACAAGCCGTGGGCGCTGCAGGGCTCCGTTTCCCGCTACAGGAAGGACGTGCAGGAAAGCGAACACGCCTGGGTGCTTTCCGCTCCCTACGGGATAGTCCCGAACCGCTGGTTCCACGCGGCGCTGGTCTACGACGCGCCGGATGCCACCCTGGAACTGTTCCTGGACGGGAAGCTGGCGGATACGGCCAAGGACGCGCCGCCCCCGGACCTGAACATCCTTAAGCTCACGCTCGGTACCTGGTACCAGGACAACCAGGCGTTCCGCGGCTATATAGACGAGGTAAGGGTATACGACCGCCCGCTCAGGGCGGCGGAACTGGCCGCGCGGGCGGCCGCGGTGCTGCCGCCCCCGGAAAAGCCGGGCGGAAAACGCCCCGCCCGCTAACGGCTGGTCATTTAAACAGCTTGTCCGTAGGGATATTTCCCCACTGCTTAGCCGCAAGGTCGTAGGACAGGATATACATTCCAGGCTCGCCGGCGAACAACACCTTGTTGTCCTTGAGCCAGTAGTGATTCCATCTCAGGGCTATCTTTGCAGCCGGGATCCGGCTGAGATAGCCGGGGACCAGTTGTTCCACTGAAGCCGGATAAGATCCGGTTTTGGTTTTATATTCATCGCAGGCCGCCGCGATGCTTTCGGCGCCCTGGCGCCCAATCCGCCCGTTAAGCTTGCTGAACCCGAACAGCAGCATGACCGCAAGAATGGAAACGGCGGCCTTTATCGCGAATTCCGATGCCCGGGGCTTCTGTTTTTTTAACAGCATAACGACCGAAGCCGCCCCGAAAGCCGCCGCCACGCCCATGCCCGCCAGTCCCGCGCCGACGGAGGCGCCCTCCAGGATAGTTACTCCGAACAGGACCAGTATGATAAGTGTTACTTCCATTGTAAATCTCCTGTTTATTTGCCGCTCAGGCCGCTTGGGGCAAGGCCCCCGCAGGAACGCCGCTCGGCCGGTCTGAACAGTTTAACTTATTAGTCGCAGATCCAGCTTTTCACCTTCTTGCAGTCCTCTTTTGATTCGTCATGGCATTCTTTCTTGGTGATGGGCGGATTGTCGCCGGAGGTTACCCAGGCGCAGGAAACGACCGTGATCGTGGTGCAGACACTCTCTACGACCCAGCTGCAGATACCCTTGTCCTGTCTTACGCAGTTTTCGGGGAACGAATACGGCGCGGCATCGGCCTTATATACAAAGGCGAACTTTTGTTCCGGCGTGCCGCTGTTCCTAAGGCATTCAAAGCTTGCCGCAAGCGGCGCGCCCTGTTTGTGCGACTGCACATAAGCAATGGCCGTGCCTATGGACCTGTCCATATTCGCTATTTCCGCGGCGTCGAAGCGCCTGGCAGGAATAACGGCTTCGGCTACCTGTACGGGCGCCGATACTGCCGCGATATCAAGCCCCGCAGTCTTGTTGACGGGTGTGCAGATGGTGGTGCAATCACCGGGCCGCTCGCACACGACCCGGCATTGCATGTCGGAAGCCTTATTAAGCTTCTCCATAAAACTCCTGGCGCCGGCACCTTTCCCGTCAAAATCTACGATATCGCCTGCCTGGGCGAATCCGAGACCTATTCCGACCACCGCCGCAGCCGCTATCATTAACTTCTTCATTGTTTTCTCCGTTCTGGCTTTGAATTCCGGTATTGAGCCCACCCTCTCCGGTTCTGCGTACAGCCGATACAGTGCAACTTTTATGCCAACGCTGCCGGCGGAACGTTTTTTTACTGTTTTCATCGGATGGCCAGAGGTTTCTATCGATCTGCTGCCTGGGTTTAAAGTGGCGAAAAATATTCTCATTTGAAAATATGTTTTTCAAATGAAAATAAAACCAGGCTTATGCTCATGCGAACGCATTTGCCCGCTCCGATGTTATTCGGGCAGGGCTAAATAGCTTTCACACCGTTGAATGGTTAACCTGAATCCTGCAGTTCAGTATAATTCTCATTGTGAAAATCAGGGAACAGAATCATTCTGCAGGATTCCCCGCGAAGGCCGCCTGATGAGCATAGCTCCTGATGCGGCACGCCCATAGGGCAGCGGGCGGAGGGCCCAGCGCTATGCGCGCCCGGCCCGACGAGGTGTATACCTCCCGAAGGGCGCCCGCTATGCGGGCGGAAAGTTGCAACTGCAACTTTCAGGTTAAACCGCCGGGGAAGCTCGGTGGCATTGTTTTGGTAGAATAGTGAACAACCCGGTTATCGCTGCCGCTCTCTATCCTGGCTGCGAAGCCGGCCGGTGGGTTTTCTTAAAGCGCCTCATGCGACTAATAAGATCTTTCCTGTTCTGCGCGGTCATTGCGCTGGCGCCGCTTTCCGCCCTGGCCGGGCTGGACTCCGGCGCCGCGTACGAACTCAGGCTGCGCAGCGCTGAAGTTTTTTATGAGGCCATAACTTATGAGCTCCGGAAGACACCGGCCTCCAGGGCTGTGCTGGCCGCGCGGGACCCCGCTGTTGCCGCGGCCGCGCTGAAGGAGCTGGCGGCGCGGGGAAATCCCGGCCAGGCCGAGCTGTTCGACGCGGCCGCCGGCCTTATCCCCGGCGGCGGGTCGGCCGGGGAAAGTATAAGCCGCGCCATAGCCGCGGCCCGCGCCTATATAAACCCGTCGGACGCGCCGGCCTGGGCGGAGGCGCCGCAGCCGGAACCGGTTAAGCCTCCCGCCGACCTGGTCTTCCACGCGAACGGCTCCCCGGAACTGGCGGGCGTAGATCCCGGGCTGGTGAACTGGAAGGGCGCCTCAGGCTACGCGTATTCCCGCATAGGGCCCCTCTCCGCCCTGCTGGACCGGCTCGGGGCCGGCGACGAGATAATCCTCTCCAACCTGCCGCTGGCGGCCCTGCCTTCCCCGCCGGGCCAAAAGACGGAGCTGCTTTCGCTGAACCTGCCCATAAGCGGCTACGCCAAGAAGCTCTGGCTGCTGACAGGCGAAGACGGGCGCAGGCAGCTGGTGCTCAGCGATCTCGAGGGCCGCATCTACCTGCGGCATTTCGAACTGCTGCTGAAGCGCTATTATTCCGGTAAAAAAGCCCCGGGCATCAGGGTGGCGGAAGCTGCCTCGGCCTATGAGCCTTATTACCGGCGGCTGTCCGGGCTCTGCACCGTCAACCCGTCCGGGTGTGCCGGGCTGGAAGGGGTCATAACCGGCTACGGGGAGGCTTTCAGGCTCTACTGGTCCTCCTGGTCCGTCACTTCCTTCTCCGACGCCGCGGACGACTGGCGCCTGGACGTGTACCAGCCGGCCGGGGCCGGCCGCTGGGGCGTCATAACCGCGCGCTCCTCATTTTACGGGGAAACTCTGGGCGAGAGCCTCAGGTACCTGGTAGAAAAGTCCACCGGCATCAGAACGGTGGTAATAGCCGGCTCGGGCGGCTCCCTGGAGGCGCGGCCCCTGTACGACCTGGTCTACCCTTCGCATATAATAGCCGGCGGCGGCCGGGAGATCCCTAATGCGCTGGGTTCGGCGGCCGATTTCCGCCCGCATAAAAGCGCCGTTTCTCCGCTGGAGGAAACCCCGCTCTGGATAACACAGGCTTTGGCGGCCGGTATCTCTACCGTCGACGTGGAAATGGGCCCGGCCGCGGAACTGCTCGCGGGTAAAGGTCTGCGGCTCGGCTTCGCCGTGCTGGTTACCGACTTCCCCGTGCGCCGCCCGGCCACGGACAAGGCGGCGGAGACGGCCAGCCTGGCCAGCCAGGACGCCGGGGGAAAATACCGCGAGCTTGAAGGTTATGCGCGGGGCCTCGGTGAGTGGATACGCGGGGGCGTACCGCCGGGCTGGCAGCCGGTGGAGAAAAAGATGGGGCTCTCCATCGGCGAGAAGTCCGCCCTGAACCTGGCGGCGGAGGAAAAACGCCTCAGCCCGCTGTCGCCCGCGGAGGCAAGGCTGCTGGCGAAACTGGAAAATTTTTTCAGGACGCGCCCGCCCGCTTTCTCGGTAAGGATGAGCCGGGCCCGGGCGGCCAGGGTGCTGGAAGACGGGGCTTTCCTGTCCACCGAACTGGTACGGCTGCTCAAGGGAACCGCGGTAACGCCCTTCACGCCCGACTACGAGCAGCGCGCCTACCGGGCCTGGCGCTATCTCTTCGGCACTCTGTCCTACTGGGACGGCCCGGAGAAATACGGCGATACGGTGCTGCAGTTGAGGGAAAAGACCTGGCAGCGGCGGGCCTGGGCTACCCGCCGCTCGGCCATGCGGGCGCTGGCCCTGCTGGCCGAAAAGAAAGGGCTGAGCGTCGAAGCGGCGGCGGCGGACCCGGTCCTGTCGGCCGCGGCTGAAGAGCTGTTCGCTTCGTGGATAGTGGCGCCGGCGGACCTGCCGCGCGCTTTGGCCCTGCAGGTAACGGGAGAATTAAGAGAAATGCCGGCGGGAGTATTTGAGGAATTTTTGGCGGCGGCGGAGGAGAGGCTGCCGGACCTCATAAAGAAGCACGACGTGGGCTGGCTGGAAGGCAAGGTCTGGGAAGCTGCGCTGACAGAAGATATAATCCTGGTGAAGATGCGGGGCGCCCCGCCCGGGGATATTTCGGCGCCGGCCGCCAGGCGGGGGATAAAGCTCGGGCAGTATTAACGGCGCGGCGGCAGGGTCCGGGCGTTCCGCCAGCGGCGGATTTTTGGGATAATCTTATAAGAGCATGACAGAGAATCTAAAAGGAATAAGCTGCCTCGAGATACTGTATGCTGCCGCGGCTAAAATATGTCGACCGATCCAAAAATAAAACGCGCAGAACAAGGTGACGCCGACGTTATCGTTATCGGCGGAGGGCCTGCCGGCTTGATGGCCGCGGGACGCGCGGCCGAACTGGGCGCCGGCGTGATCCTGCTGGAAAAGAACCAGCGCCTGGGGCTGAAGCTGCTGCTCACGGGCGGGGGCAGGTGCAACGTCACCAACAGCGCCGCCCTGAAAGGCTTTATCGCGGCTTTCGGCAGGAACGGAAAATTCCTGTACCGGGCGCTTACTGTTTTCTCCAATGAAAAACTGGTCGGTTTTTTGAAGTCCTTCGGCGTGTACACGCGCACCGACCCGGACGGCAAGATCTTCCCCGCCGACGATAAGGCGCAAAGCGTCCTGAACGCGCTGCAAGGTTATCTCGGCCGCGGCAAAGTGACGGAGCTTTTCGGCGCGCAGGCCTCAGGCCTGCTGGGCGGCGGGACGCAGGTAACGGGCGTAAAACTAGCGGACGGGCGGACTTTGCGCGCCAATAAAGTGATAATCGCCACCGGCGGCCTGTCCTACCCGGCCACGGGCTCCACCGGAGACGGCTATGCCCTAGCCAGACAAGGCGGGCATACCATCGTCGCGCTCAGGCCCGGGCTGACGGCGCTGGAATCGGACGAGCCGTTCATCAAAGACCTGCAGGGCCTGACGCTGCAGAACGTAAGTCTTTCGATATTGGTCAACGGGAAGAAGGAGGCATCGGGTAAAGGCGACCTGCTGTTCACACATTTCGGCGTCTCCGGCCCGCAGCTGCTTGTTATGAGCGGCACAGCCGTGGACGCGTTGGCCAGGCCCGGCGTCAGGGTGGAGCTTTGCGTAAACCTGAAGCCGGAACTGAATGCCGAAGAGCTGGCCGCGGCCATACAGGGCTATTTCGCCGCTAACGGCGCCAAGCTTTTCTCGAGCTATGTTAAAGACACGCTGCCGGCCTCGCTCGTGCCGGTGTTCGAAGGGTGCTGCTGCATAGACCGGACCAGGAAATGCGCCTCCATCACCGCCCCCGAGCGCCGGAGAATAGCGGAACTGCTCGGCGGTTTCAGGCTGAACCTGAGCAGGCCGCGCCCGCTCCGGGACGCCACCGTCACGCGCGGCGGCGTGTGCCTGGCGGAAGTGAACCCGCAGACGATGGAGTCGCGCCTGGTGCGCGGGCTGTATTTCTGCGGCGAAGTGCTGGACCTCGACGGCGTCACCGGCGGCTATAACCTGCAGGAAGCGTTTTCCACCGGCTACCTGGCCGGGGAGTCTGCCGCCGCTCCGGAAGAGCCGCGCTCCGAAGATAAATAACCGGGAAATTTAAGGAAGCTTCGCGGCGAGCTGGCCGCAGGCGGCCAGGATGTCCGAACCTTTCTCCAGGCGGAGGTAGGTGCGCAGCCCGGCGGCGATCAGTTGTTTCTGGAAAGCCTTGGTTTTGACAGAAGGTTCGCCGTCGCCGGTGCGGCCGGCGGGCGAGTTGTGGGGGATCAGGTTCACGCGGCAGTCTATTCCCTTTATCAACCTGATTAATTTCTCCGCGTCCGCGGCGGAATCGTTGACCCCGGTAAAAACAATATATTCGAAGAAGACCTGCGCCTTGCGAGCCCGGCAGTAGGAGCGCGCCGCGGCTATCACTTCGCTCAGCGGGTATTTCGCCTGCATCGGGACCAGTTTTGCACGCAGGACCTCGTCGGCCGCTACTACCGAGATGGCAAGCTTTACTTTCAGCGTAGAGGTAGCCAGTTCGTTTATCACCGGCACAATGCCGACTGTAGACACCGTCATTTTACCCTGCGAGTAGTTCCAGCTGCGTCCGTCGGAGAGTATCAGGATGGCCTTTTTCACGTTCTCCCAGTTCAGGAACGGTTCGCCCATGCCCATAAAGACCAGGCTGCTCAGGCTGCCGCCGGCTTCGCGCAGGCAGGCGGCGAACTGAGCGGTTATCTCCGAGGGCCGCAGGTCGCGCTTGAGCCCCAGCGCGCCGGTGGCGCAGAAGGTGCAGCCGCAGGCGCAGCCGGCCTGGGAGGAGAGGCAGGCGGAGAGCCGGCCTTTGCCGGGCAGTATTACGCTTTCCGCCGGGGCCCCGCCGTGGAACCTGAAAAGCAGCTTTTGGGTGCCGTCCAGCAGCGAGACGCGTTTCTCGGCCGGCGGGAACGGGCAGAGCGAATATTTACCGGCAAGGGCCGCGCGCACTTTTGGCGGGACCTCGGCCATCTCTTCAAAGTCCGTAATACCCTGTTTATAAAGACATTCGAACACGCGCCCCGCATGGGTAGCCTTCAAGCCCAGGGAAAGTAGTTCCTCTTCCAGTTCCGCCCGGGTAAAGTCGCGTATGTCCGGCTTCATGCCCTTATGTTACAAAATCCCCGCCCGGCACGGCATGGGGTCTGACCCCAGCCGGGTGACATTATGTTAACTAGGGTCAGGCACCAGTGCCTGACCCCGGCTGCGCAAGTTGCCAAGGGGCGGTTAAAACAAGCATAATTGGGGGACGGATTTCCGGAGGGGTTATATAATGAAAAAATACATATTTTTCGTGTCGCTGCTGCAACTGGCGGGGGCGGCTTCGGCGCAGGTAACGGTGGTCTCTAAAACGCCTTCCGGACAGATCAGCGACATGAACGCCGCGCGGTCCATAGCGGCCACTTTCAGCCAGCCGATGAGCGCCCTGAGCTCGGCCGAAAAAATGGGCGGGAACTGCCCGCTGGAACTTTTTGAAATAGGCGACGTCCTAACCACCGATAATTTTATCGATTCATCCTCCGCCGAGTTGGATAAATTCAGGGAACTGAAACCCGTGGCCGGCCGCTGCCGCTGGCAGGGTACGCAGACCGCGGCCTTCGAGCCTGAAGGGCCGCTGGCCCCGGCCACGCTGTACGCGGCCAGGGTTAAAGCCGGCGCGAAAAGCGCGACCGGCGGGCAGACGGACGAGGACGCGGTCTGGTTCTTCGGGACGGTGCGCCCGGCCCTGCGTGAAAGCGCGCCTTACGACGAGCAGCGCTGGCTGCCGCTGGATACGGTGGTGTATGCCGCCTTCAACCAGTTGATGGACCAGGCCCGGGCCCGCGACTTCATAAAGCTGGAAGAGACCGCGCCCGACGGCACGGTGAAAGAAGTCCCGGCCGGGATAAGGCTGGCCAAGGACGAAGAAGTAAAAAAGATATGGAACCGGCCCTGGCAGTCTGTCTCCACCGGCACGGTGCTGGCCATAAGGCCCGGCTCAAAGCTCAGGCCCGACCACGCCTACGCGCTTAAGTTCGGCAAAGGCCTGCTGGCCGGCGCCGGCAACCTGGGGCTGGCCGGCGACAGGATGCTCAACTTCGAGCCGTACTACACCTTCAGGGTGACGGAGACCCCCGCCGGCGGCTGCCTGCCGCACGAGTTCAAGCTGGCGCTGTCCAACCCGGTCAAGAACGCCGAGTTCTATTCCAAACTAGTGGTGGTCCCGGCCGTGGCGCTGCCCAAATATTCCGAAGGCGAGGGCCAGTACGAAGGCTACCGCAACAGCGAAAAGCGCCAGGTGGAATACTACCTGCCCGCCGACGCTTTTAAGCCGGCGCTGCCGTATTCTTTCAAGCTCCCGCCCAAGCTCACCGACATCTTCGGCAATAAGCTGGAGAAGGAGGCTTACTTCGCCCAGACGACCGGGGATTACTGTCCGCAGCTCTCCACGCCGTACGGCTTCGGCGTACTGGAAGGCTACCTGCCCGCGCGCCACCCGGTGGACGCCGTTAACGCCGGCGTGCTGAACGTCCTGAAGGGGAAAGTGCCGGAAGAGGACTTCATCCCGTTCTACGTCGGGCAAATGAAGGACGAGACCCTGCTGGCTTCCGAAGTGTCGAAAGACTGGGACCCGTCCGCCGGCCAGCGCAACATCCGCATCCGCACCTTCCTGGACTATGCCGGGGTCTTTGGGCCGGACGAGGGCGGCTTCGGCTTCCTGCGCGCGCCCACCCTCGGAAGCGGCGAGCCTTACCGCGTGCTGGACAATGTCACGCGCGTCGGCCTGACGCTTAAGAGCTCCCAGGATTCCACGCTGATCTGGACCAGCTTCCTGCGCACCGGCCGCGCGGCCGGCGGCGTGCCGGTGGAGATACGCGACGATGCCAACAAGGTGCTCTGGACCGGGGCGACCGACAAGCAGGGCTTCGCCGACGCGCCCGGCTGGCTGGGCCTGGGCCTGGCCGACTGGGAGCGCTGGCGCCGGCCTTCGCTGTGGGTGTTCGCGCGGCATAAGAACGGCACGGCGGTGCTGAACACCTCGTGGACCGGCGGCGTGGAGCCGTGGCGCTTCAGCGTCAATTACGACAATTACCCGCGGCCCCGCCGCTATTCGGCGGCATTGTTCACCGAGCGCGGCATCTACCGCCCCGGCGAGACCGTGGACGTGAAAGGCATAGGGCGCAAGCTGTCCGGCGGGGACTGGGCTGCGCTGGATTTCCGCGCAGTGCAGCTCTCGGTCACCGATTCCCGGGGCAACCGCGTCTTCAAGACCACCGTGCCGGTTAATAACGCCTTTTCCTCGTTCGACTACGCCTATAACCTGCCGGAAGGCGCTCCTACCGGCGTGTGGACCGTGGAAGCCGCCGAGCCTTACGAGGACGACCGCGCGTCCGCCCGCGCCGTGGAGGGCGAAGAAGAGGACCAATACCGCAGCTATCAGGGCAAAGAGCGCCCTTTCCTGTTCACCGAAACCTTCCGCGTGGAAGAGTTTAAGCCCGCCGTGTTCGAAGTGAAGGTCCGCTCGCTGGAGGGCGCCTACCTGGCCGGGGACAAGTTCCGCGCGGCTATCGAGGGCTGGTACCTGTTCGGCGCGCCCATGAGCGAGAGCAAGGCCGACTGGACCCTGCGGCTGGAGAGCGCCTACTACGCGCCGCCCGGTAAGGACGGCTTTGCCTTCGGCCGTGAAACCAGGGAAGGCTCCATCGACCGCCTGGCCGGTTCCGGCGGCGCCGAGCTCGACTCGAAGGGAAAAGCGGAGGTGGAAGTTAAAATAGACAAGGTCCTTAAAGGCGGCGGCAACGCCGTGCGCGCGTCTTTCGAGGCCGGCGTCACCGACCCGGAGCGCCAGCGCCTGTTCGGCAGAGCCTCGGCCTACGTGCATAAAGCGGACCTGTACTTCGGCGTGAAAGCCTCCGGCGGCTTCGTCGAGGCGGGCAAGCCCTGGAGCGCGCAGATAATAACCGTGCATCCCGACGGCTCGCCTGTCGAAGGGATTAAGAGCGTGGCTAAACTGACCAAGCGCCAGTGGCTGAGCGCGAAACGCGCGGGCCTGGGCGGGCGGCTGGAGTGGGTGACCGAGGTTAAAGATACCGTGGTGTCCACCTTCCCGTTCACGGCCTCGGGTTCTACGGAGACCTGGACGTATACTCCGGCCGAGGGCGGCTATTACATACTGAGCGTGGCCGGCAAGGACGACGACGGCCGTCAGGCGGAGACGCAGTTCAGCTTCTACGTGTTCGGCAAAGGCGACGCCTGGTGGGCGCGCGAAGACTCCGACATCATAGAGCTGGTGGCCGAGAAATACGATTACAAGCCCGGAGAGACGGCCAAGATCATGGTGAAGTCTCCCTACACCGAGGCGGTGGCGCTGGTGACGGTGGAGCGCGAGGGCGTGCTGGACCGCTGGACCACTACCACGAAGGGCGGCGCGGACTTCATCACCGTGCCCATAAAAGAAAAATATCTGCCCAACGCCTATGTGAGCGTGATCCTTTTCAAGGGCCGCGCCGAGGAGCAGAAATATTCCGCGGACGGCGACAGCGACCTTTCAAAACCCCAGGCCAAATTCGGCTACGCGGCCTTCGACGTGAGCCCCGCCGGCCGCCGGCTGGTGCTGGAGCTGAAGAGCGACAAAGCCGATTACCGGCCGGGCAAGGAAGTGACCCTGGACATTAAAGCGGCCGACGAGACCGGCCGCCCCGTCGTTTCCGAGCTGACGGTCTTCGCGGTGGACGAGGGCGTGCTGAGCCTGACCGGCTACGGCACGCCGGACGTCTTCTCGGCCTTCTACGGCGCGCGGCCGCTCAACGTGCTTACGGCGGATTCGCGCCTGCACGTGATAGGCCAGCGCAGCTACGGCGAAAAGGGCGAGGCGCGCGGCGGCGGCGGCGGGGCTTCCCTGGCCGGCATCGACCTGCGCTCCAAGTTCACGCCCACGGCCTACTGGAACCCTGCGGTGCGGACCGGCGCCAACGGCAGGGCGCAGGTGAAGTTCAGCCTGCCAGACAGCCTTACGCGCTTCCGGCTGATGGCCGTGGCCAACGCGGGGACCCGGTTCGGTTCCGGCGAGGCCAGGGTGACGGTGTCCAAGCCGCTGATGCTGCGGCCCAGCATGCCGCGGCTGGCGCGCGCCGGCGACAGGTTCGATTGCGGCGTGGTGGTGCACAATTACGCTCCCACGGTTTCCAGTGTGACAGTTTCGCTGGAAGCCTCCGGCGGCGCCGTGCTGGTGAGAGGCGAAGATACGCGGCAGGTCAGCGTGGCCGCCGGCAAAGCCGCCGAGGTGAGCTGGGAGTGCTCGGCGGAAAAACCCGGCGCGACGGTGTTCAGGTTCCGCGCCGCGGCCGGCACGGAAACTGACGGGCTAGAATGGAAGCTGCCGGTGAAGACCTGGGAGCCGCGCGAATACGCGGCCACCAGCGGCGTGGCCCAGGACAGGGCGGAAGAGGCGCTGCTGCGCCCTTATCCCGGCGCGGAGGGGGACCTGCTGATAGGCCTTTCCCCGACGGCGCTCAACGGCCTGAGCGAAGGCGCCCGCTACCTGCTGGAATATCCTTACGGCTGCCTGGAGCAGAAGCTGTCGCGCGCCATGCCGGTGATCACCGGCGCGGAGCTGATAGGAACTTTCGGCCTGGGCGGGCTGGGCACGCTCAAAGAGGAGACGCAGAAGGTGTTCGACCAGCTGCCGAACTTCCAGCACCCGTCCGGCGGGTTCTGCTACTGGACCGGCGGCTGCGCGCGGCCGGATCCGTACCTGAGCGCCTACGCGCTGGAGGCGGCGGCGCTGGCGCAGAAAGAAAAATACAAGGTGGACCCGGAAGTGCTCAGGCGCGGCGCCGACTGGCTGACGCAGTACCTGGGCTCGGCGCAGAAAGAGTGGGCGTATCCTTATAACACCAGCGAGACCTACGCGGCGCGGGCTTACGCGGTTTACGCGCTGGCCCTGCACGGGCGCAATATGAGCGCCTACTTCAACCAGCTCTACGCCAACCGCAGCCAGGTGCCGTACCTGGCCAAGGCTTACATGGTGAAGGCGGCTGTGCTGCTGGGCGTGGACGCGATCACGGTCAGGAAGCTGGCCGACGAGATCATGTCGCAGGCGCGCTATTCGCCCGCGCAGCTGCACTTCGAGGACGCGGAGCCCATGCCGTGGATCCACAACACCGCGGTGAAGACCACGGCGGTGATGCTGGACGCCCTGCTGGCGGCGCGCGGCGGCTTCCCCGGAGATGAGAAGGCCGTTAAGTGGCTGACCACGGAGAAGAAGAACAAGGGGCGCTGGCGCACCACGCAGGAAAATTCCTGGGCGCTGCGGGCCTTCGAGGCCTTTTACCGCCGCTACGAAAAAGAGACCCCCGGCTTCATGGCGCTGGTGTCTAAGAAGGGCGAGACCGGGAACCTGCTGATGCAGGCGCAGTTCTCCGGGCGCGGGCTGGATTCCGCGGAGAAGACGTTCGGCTTCCCGGCCCTGTTCGGCGACGGAGAACGGGCGGACCTTTCTTTCTCCAAGACCGGCACGGGCCGGCTGTATTATACGATGCGCATGGGCTTTGTCCCGGCCAAGCGCGACCAGCCGGCTTCGGAAGGGTTCGAGCTCAGCAAAGAGATAAAACCGATGGACGGTTCCAAATCCTTTAAGGCGGGTACGCGGGCCGTCGTCACGCTCACGGTGAAGACCCCGCAGGACCGCACCTTCGTGGCCATCAACGACCCGGTGGCCGCGGGCTTCGAGGTGGTGAACACGGAGTTCGCCGTAGAAGGGGCGGAAGACGCGCGGGCGCTGCGGGCCAAGGCCGAGCGCGGCGGCGGCTGGGGGGAATTCGAGCGCGCCGAGCGCTACGACGACCGGCTGCTGGTCTTCGCCGACTACCTTACCGCCGGCGAGCATAAGTATTCCTACATCGTGCAGGCCACCAGCCCGGGCGTCTATTACGCGCCGTCGGGCCTGGTAGAAGGCATGTACGAGCCGGAAGTTTTCGGCCGCACGGCCGGCGGCTCCGTGGAGATAATCAGGTAGCCGCGGCGGAAATCAGCTGCCACGGAGGCCGCGGACTTCGGCGCAGCCGTTAAAGCGGGCGAAGCGGTCGAGAGCGGCCCTTAAGGCGGCCGCTGCGCCGGCGCTGGGTTGCGCGGAGTTTTCCCAGTGGAGTTTCCCCACGCGCAGCACTCGGGCCGCTCTGTCGGCTTTGGTGTCCGCGCGCCCCAGGAAAGCGGGCCCTTTGACCAGCGGCAGGCAGAAGTAGCCGAACCTGCGTTTGGGCGCGGGCACATAGCATTCCACCTGGTAGTCGAAGCCGAACAGGCGCGCCAGCCGCCTGCGCTGTATGACAAGATTATCGAAAGGCGAAAGGATATGGATCTCTTCCGCCGGCCCGACGGGCCGCGGCGCGGCGGCCGGGAAACCTTTGAGCCCGTAATAAATGTCTTCCGGCAGACCTTCCACTTTGAACTCGAGTATTTCTCCGGCTTCGCTCAGCTCCAATAAAGTTTTGCGCAGCCGCGCAGGGTTTACCGCCCGCAGGTAGGCGATCTCCCGCGCGGTCGCCAGCCCCTGCGCGCGCAGGAAGGTCAGCGCCAGGTGCCGGCAGAATTCCTCTTCCGAAGGCAGCCTGGTGTCGGCCCGGGCCGGCAGGACGCGCTCGCGCAGGTCGAAGACTTTTTCAAAGCCGCGCCTTTCCCGCACCATGAGCTCCCCGCACCAGAACAGCTGCTCCAGGGCCGTTTTAGCGGGCTTCCACTCGAACCAGCTGCCGCCGCGGTGCCCGGGCGGGGCTTCGAAATCCCTGGCGCGCAGCGGCCCCTCGGCGCGGATGCGGTCCAGCACGTAGCGGTGCGCCTTGTTGTCGCGCCTGAACCAGTGCCGCTTGCCACGTGAAAAAGCCTCCATGCGGCGCAGCGCAAAGCGGTAGTCGCGCAGCGGCAGGAAAGCGGCGGCATGGCTCCAGTATTCGAACACCGCGCGGTCCGCGGCCTGGAGCTCGTGGAGTTGGGCGGGCAAATACCCGGGAACCCGGGCCCACAGGGTGTGGTGATGGGCGCGCTCCACCACCGAGATGGTGTCTATCTGCACGTAGCCCAGATGTTCTATGGCCGCCAGCGCGCCGGCTTTGCCTTGGCCGAAACGGGGCGCCCCGAGCAGCCCGTTGGCCGCAAGAACTCCCCGCCGCGCTTCTTCGGCGGAAAGGGAGACGGCTGTTGCGGGCGTTTTTTTTGTCCTTGTCATTCGTCGCGGTTCAAACGGTTCGTCTCTCAAAGCCTTATCCTATCATTTCCCCGGCGCCCGGCAAAAAGGCTCCCGGCGGCTGCCTGATAAAACGGGCCTGGCCTCTCCGTATTTGGTATAAGATAGGTAAGGGTTTAAAAGGCAGGCCGCGTCATGATAGATCTGGAACCGGTTTATTTGAAAAAGGTCAAAGGCATCCTCTCCAAGAACATGCCCGAATTCGACGTGCTGGTTTACGGCTCCCGCGCCGGCAGTACGGCCAAGAAACATTCTTATCTCGACCTCGCGGTGATCTCCGATAAGCCCCTGCTGGCGCCCCGGCTGGAAAAGCTGACCGCCGCGTTCAACGCCGCCAAGTTCCCTTTCCGCATCGAGATCATAGATTGGGGCGCCACCGGCAAGGATTACCGGAAGGTAATTACCAAGACCGGCGTGCTCATACAGCGCTCCCCTAAAAAATAGCTCAAGCCGTGTACCCGCTTTCCGCGCCCGGCCCTGCAAAAGCGGGGGGCGTGGAAAACTTCATATAATCATGATCGTATTCGACGCAATTACGGCCGCGCAATGAAGACCAGAGACTGGATAAAAAGATATTTTACCGATGAACAGGCGCCCGAAGCGCTGATAATCCTGTTCCCCTACGGTTCCAAGGAAGGGCACCGCGAGGTGGAACGGGTTAAGCGCGACGCCATTATCATTTCCCGCGGTTCCCTGAAAAAATTGAAGGAAGCGGTAGACGCGGCCATCTGGGATTACCGGGACATCCTGGCCGGGGAGGAAGCAGACCCCTGGCTCATAGGCGAGCTCCGGCGCTGGGGCGTTAAAGAATAGCGGTTTGCGGGCTAAGGGGGGAGCTATGGCTCAGATAGTTTGTCCGAAGTGCGACAGCCTTACAGAGCGGGCCGGTTTCGCGGCCTGGCGCATAGTTATAGCCGTGCTTTTCTGCCCGCTGGGCCTCCTGGCCCTGCGCGGCGGCAGGCAGCCCACCACCTGTTCCGTTTGCGGCAACGTATTTAAAGTTTGAGCCGCCCGGCTTGCGCGGGCGTTCTCCATAGATGTCTTTTTGCCGCCACCGGACAATTACCCTATCTTTGGCGGCAGTTTGACCATCGCGAGCCAGAAATCCTGGATGGACTTGGCCACTTTTATGAACTGCTGGAGGTCCACCGGTTTTGTGATATAGCAGTTCGCGTGCAGTTTATAAGATTTTAAAATGTCTTCCTCGGCTTTTGAGACCGTAAGCACCACTACCGGGATGATCTTCAGGTCCTCGTCTTCCTTTATTTCCTTAAGCACCTCGCGGCCGTCTTTTTTGGGGAGGTTCAGGTCCAATAAGATCAGGTCAGGCCGTACCGCTTTCGCGTACTTGCCTTCTTTGCGGAGAAAGGCCATGGCTTCCACCCCGTCGTGAACGACATGCAGATTATTGTACGCTTTTTCCTCTTTAAGCATTTCGGTGGTCAGCCGCACGTCGGCCGGGTTGTCTTCCACCAGCAGTATTTCTATCGGCAGCACATAATTCTCGTCAGTCATTGTTTATAGGTCCTTTTGCCGGCAGCGTAAAATAAAAAGCCGCGCCTTTGCCTGGCTCCGACTCAACCCAGATCCGTCCGCCCTGCGCTTCCACTATCTTCTTGCAGACCGCAAGCCCAATGCCCGTGCCGGGATAGTCGTTTTTTGCGTGCAGGCGCTTGAAGATAACGAAAATGCGGTCTTTATACTGCGGCTCCAGCCCTATGCCGTTGTCCTTTACCGAGAACAGCCAGTCGGAGCCCTGCCTTTCCGCTTTAATGTGAACGCGCGGCGCCCCCGGCCCGCGGAATTTTACCCCGTTGCTTATAAGGTTCTGGAAAAGCTGGACAAAATCGCTCTCGCAGCCGGTCAGCACCGGCAGGCTGTCATGGGTCACAGCCGCCCCGCTTTCCGCTATGGCGTTGCGCATGCCGCTAAGAACCCTGGCAAGCGCCGCATTGCAGTCCACCTCTCCCCCGTTCTTGTCGGCGCAGCCCACGCGGGAATACGTCAGGAGATCGTTTATCAAGTTCTGCATGCGTTTAGCCCCGTCTACGATATAACCGATGAACTCGTCCGCGTCGGAGCCCAGTTTCCCCTGGTAGCGCCGCCCCAGCAGCTCCGAATAGCTGCCCATCACCCGCAGCGGCTCCTGGAGGTCGTGCGAGGCCACATAGGCGAACTGCTCCAGGCTCTCGTTGGAGCGCCGGATCTCGGCCTCCGCCTTCTTTTGCTCGGTGATGTCGTGTACCATGCCGACCGACCGCCGGATGGCTCCGGAGCCGTCCCGGAAGTGCGCGCATCTTTCAAGGACGAAACGCACCTCGCCGGTGGCTTGCCTTACCACGCGGTGCTCTATCTCATAGAAATCCCTTCCCTCCCGCAGCGAGCCGGAGTAGGCGGCGTCCACCGCCGCGCGGTCAGCGGGGTGCACCGCCGCCAGGAAGGCTTCGTAGGTGGCCGCGAACTCCTGGGGTTTCAGCCCGAAGATCCTGTAGACCTCGTCGGACCAGGAGAGCCTGTTCTTGACGATGTCAAGCTCCCAGCTGCCGAGGTGGGCCATCTCCTGCGCTTTGTTCAGGCGCTGCCCGCTTTCGCGCAGCGCCTCTTCGGTCTTTTTGCGCTCCGCTATCTCCTCGTTCAGCTCGTCGCGCGAAGCGGTGGTCTTCTTTAAATTTTCGGTCATGGCGTCGAACGCCCTTGAAAGCTGGCCTATTTCATCCGTATGGTCAGTCCCCACCTTATGGTCGAGGTTCCCGCTCCCGATGATCGCCGTGCCTTCTGAAAGATTCTTTATCGGGCCGGAGATGGACCGCGCTATAAACAAAGCCGTCAGGCCGCAGATAAAAAAGAGAACGATCAGGATGACAACTACCAGGCGCCGCAGTTGATCCGCTTCGGCGAAGGCCTCCGCAGCGTCTATTTTTGCCACCAGCCCCCAGCCTGTCCCGGGAACAGGCCGCCAGGCCGCTATCACCTCTATGCCTCGGTAATCTTTCACCAAGCCGGTCCCGGTCCTGCCCTGCGCCGCTTCCTGTACAGGGAAGCCGACCCCGCCGCCAAGGCTTACCTGCCTTTTAAGCGCCGCCAGCGGGTCATGCCGCAGCGGGTTCAGGAACAGAACGTCCCCGCCTTCTTTTTGGCCTATCAGGGTCTCGCCGGTGGTTCCCAGCCCGGTGCTGTCCTGGATAAGGCTGTAAACCGGGCTCATGTCCACCTCAAAAACAACCACCCCTGAAAATTTACCGTTAAAGCCGGCGATGGGGGCGGAAACCAGCATTACGGGCCTGCCCGCTTCGTCTTTCCTGAAAAACACATCTGAAAAACAAACTTTCTTTTTCCCTTCCCCGAAGGCTTTTTGCCGCGGGTCGGAAAGGCTCTTAAGAAAGTCTTTCCGGAAATGCGCCGGATTGCTTGAATAAACCACTTTTCCGCCGGGATTGACCAGCATGATATCGGTCAGCCCTTTAACCGCCTGCATAGGCTGCAACTGGCCGTCCAGCATTTTTTTAGCCGCCTGGAACTCCGGCGCCGAGGGGTTTGCGGCAAGCGAGTCCAGCACCGGGAGGTTGGTTTTTATATTGTAAAAATCCTGCGCTATCCGGATATCGGCTTTCAGCCCGGAAAAAAAACTAGCGAGCCGGTCGGCCTTATAAACCGAGATATCCCGCAGTTGGACGAGGCGGAGATTTTCCAGGGAACCCCGGTATTTACGGGAAGTGAGCGCGCTCAGCAAAAGCAGGGGGATAATTGCTAAGGCCAGATAGGTGAGGATAAGCTTCGATCGGATAGACATAAAGATCTCTTCCCATGCTGCGTGATCGGCGCCGCGGCATTAAGCCCCGGGTTCCATAAGCCGGAATTCAGGAATTATATCTAAAAGTAGATGCCCGGGTTCAATAATGAAGTGCAACACTTAGAGCTAAAGCAGTACTCTAGGTGTTATGGCAACAAACTACAAACAGCTCTCCTG